>Ga0208122_100047_pt1 | contig 67560 bp, 55 predicted proteins | sample LakWasMe80_HOW10_2_FD_183906 | JGI IMG/M metagenome (GOLD analysis project Ga0208122, IMG submission 183906) | Freshwater sediment methanotrophic microbial communities from Lake Washington under simulated oxygen tension - Sediment Metagenome... | ecosystem: Environmental > Aquatic > Freshwater >...
ACAACGGTTCGGCGACCGCATTGAGCGTCAACCTGATCGAAACCGGGGCGGGCGCGATCACCAGCGGCGGCACGATTGACTTGAGCGCCGGTGGCGCCACCGGGGGCACAACGCATTATTCCTCGGCCACGGTCGCGTTGGCGCACACCGTCACGGCGGTCAACGACGCCCCGGTCGCCAGCGGCAGCGCGACCTTGAGCGCGATCAACGAAGATACGGCCAGCCCGGCCGGCGCAACCGTCGCGACCCTGTTCGGCGGCAACTTCTCGGATACCATTGACGGCGGTGCGGCAGGCAGCCTGATCGGTGTCGCGATCGGCGGCTATAGCGCCGATGCGGCCAAAGGCGCCTGGGAATACCAAGTCAACGGAACCGGCGCCTGGACGGCGTTGGGCAATGCGACGGCGTCGACAGCGATCACATTGGCGGCGACCGATGTCTTGCGCTTTGTGCCGGCGGCGAACTACAACGGTTCGGCGACCGCATTGAGCGTCAACCTGATCGAAACCGGGGCGGGCGCGATCACCAGCGGCGGCACGATTGACTTGAGCGCCGGTGGCGCCACCGGGGGCACAACGCATTATTCCTCGGCTACGGTCGCGTTGGCCCACACCGTCACGGCGGTCAACCACGTTCCCGTTTTTATCAAGGGCGCTAACCAATCTGTCAATGAAGACGCCGGTGCACAAACTGTCAGCGGCTGGGCGACCGGCCTGAGTACGGGGCCGGCCAACGAAAGCGGCCAAACGCTGAGCTTTACCGCAAGTAATGACAATAATGCGTTGTTCAGTGTACAGCCGTCGATCGACAACAATGGTAATTTGAGTTATACGCCGGCGGCCAACGCCAACGGTAGTGCAACTGTGACTGTATTTCTCAAGGACAATGGCGGTACTGCCAATGGCGGCGTCGATACCAGCGCCAGCCAGATCTTTACTATCACAGTGAATGCGGTCAACGATGCCCCTGCCTTTATCAAGGGCGCTAACCAAACTGTCAACGAAGACGCCGGTGCACAAACCGTCAGCGGCTGGGCGACCGGCCTGAGTACGGGGGCGGACAACGAAAGCGGCCAAACATTGAGCTTCACCGCAAGCAATGACAATAATGCGTTGTTCAGTGTACAGCCGACGATCGACAGCAATGGTAATTTGAGCTATACGCCGGCGGCCAACGCCAACGGTAGTGCAACCGTGACTGTATTTCTCCAGGACAGTGGCGGTACTGCCAATGGCGGCGTCGATACCAGCGCCAGCCAGATCTTTACTATCACAGTGAATGCGGTCAACGATGCCCCTGCCTTTATCAAGGGCGTTAACCAAGCTGTCAACGAAGACGCCGGTGCACAAACCGTCAACGGCTGGGCGACCGGCCTGAGTAGGGGACCGGCCAACGAAAGCGGCCAAACGCTGAGCTTTACCGCAAGTAATGACAATAATGCGTTGTTTAGCGTGCAGCCGACGATCGACAGCAATGGTAATTTGAGCTATACGCCTGCAGAACACGCCAGTGGCAGCGCCACCGTCACGGTATCGATAAAGGACAGCGGCGGCACGGCCAATGGCGGCGTCGATACCAGTTCCAGCCAGTCCTTTATCATCACGGTGAATCATGTTGATCATTTGCCGACCGGTGCGGTTACTATCAGCGGGACTCCGACGCTTGGAACTACGTTGATTGCCGTCAATAGCCTGACCGACATCGATGGTCTTGGTGTCGTCAGCTATCAATGGCAAGCAGACGGTGTTGACATTAGAGGTGCCACAGACGGTAACTATACATTGACAGAAGCCGATGTTGGCAAGATCGTCACCGTAGTTGCACGTTACACGGATGCTAAAGGTGCTGCGAACAGTGTCACTAGCGTGGCAACTGCTCCAGTCTATTCAATAACGATTAATTTGAGCCAAATAACCGGAAATAGTTCAAGTACCGGTGGAAGTGGTTTAGGCAGTCTATCTAGTTCTAGTTTTGGTGGAACTGGTGGTACGTCCGGTTCTGGCATCAATAATATAGTCGTTACATCTGGTTTAGGCACCGGTGGCGTCGGCGGTATGTCCGGTTCCAGCTTTGATGGATCTGGTGGGGCATCTGCTTCCGGCTTCAGTGCTGCTGCCGGTGCGTCCAGCTTCAGCTTCGATGGAATCAGTGGTATGTCAGGATCGGGCTTCGGTTCCAGTTCCAGTTCAAGCCAAACTATGGTTATGGATATGAAATTGAGCACCGATTCCGGTGGAAGCGGTACGTCCGGAGGCACCCTGACAATGCCTTCCAGCGCTTTTGCCGGTCTGGACACATCGGGATTAATAACGATTACCGCAACACAGTCCAGTGGACAAAGCTTGCCGTCGTTTATCAGCGTTAACCCCAGTACCGGTGCGGTTACGGTAAAAGAGGGGGCTGTTATAACCAATCCGGTCACTGTAAAGGTCACGATAAAGGACAGCCAGGGTAAACAGGTGGTCGTTCTGGTCAAGGTACAACCAAATAATGGTAGAACGCAGCAAAATCAGGAGCAAGAACAGCAACAGCCTGATAATGGAGAAAGGAGTCAGCAGCCCGGCGGAGATAGGCCGCAAGGTCAAAATCAAAGAACTCAGGTGGATCAGACCGATAAACAACTGGCTTATGTCAGTAAGCCCGGTTTATCTCAGCAGCTTCAGATGGTGGGCAGAAAAGGCTTTGAGTTCCAGCGTTCAAAGTTGTTGGATAGTTTGGCAAGTCTTGTCAGCAACGACAAGGATGTCGCTTGATGGTTATGATTGTGGGCGCGAAATTTATTCGCGCCCACAGCATTCAAAACTATAACTATTTTCAGTTTAACTTAATGGCAGAGGTGGGTGCCCTACCTAAAAAACGAAATATGAAGCTTGAAGTGTATCGGTAAGAAATAAGGATTAAATTTAACAAATGGTGAGATCAGCTGGTCGCTCTGTGAAGTTATTTTTATCCAACGACAGTAAAACAAGGCGGGGAGAGCCGCCTATAATTTTTTCAACACAATATTAATAAAAAATTATCATGAACTATCCAGCTCCACAATTTGTCGCCGGTCTTTCCGGTATTGTTCTGTTAGCCGGTTGCGCCATCATGCCGGAGCCGATTACTCGAGTTGAACAACAGACATCGCTAGATGCCGATAAACAGGTTATTTTTGCAAAACAAGAACCTATTGTCGCTCCGATCACTGTGTATGAAGCGATGGCCAGAGCGTTAAAATATAATCTTAACCATCGGGTCAAGATGATGGAGCATGCCGTGGCTGACGGGCAGTCCGATCTGGCAAAATTCAGTTTATTGCCCGACCTGATTGCTTCAGCGGGGTACCGGGGCCGTGATAATTACAACGCTTCTAACAGCCGAAACGCTGTCACCGGCGCTCAGCAATTGCAGTCATCGACCTCTCAAGACCGGTCGCGTAAAGTTTATGACTTCACTCTTAGCTGGAATGTACTGGACTTCGGCGTCAGTTATTTTCAGGCCAAGCAGGATGCAAACCGGGTTCTGGTTGCCGAAGAAAGCCGCCGCAAAACCGCTCAATTATTGATGCAGGATGTACGCACCGCATTCTGGCGTATGGCCGGCACCCAACAACTCGAAGGCGAGATTGACAAAATCCTGAGTAGCGCCAGACAGGCATTGAAGGACGCTCAAGGTATTGAAAGCGAACGTCTGGCTGCACCGCTGGCGATACTGCAATATCAAAAAGACCTGCTGGAAATCATTCGTAAACTGGAAGAACTGTCGGAAACGCTCCGCCTTGCCAAAACCGAACTGGCTTCTTTGCTGGGTGTGTCGCCTAGCCAGAAATTCGAGTTGAAACTGCCTGAAAATAACGCGCTACAAGCGCCGGGGATTTCATTGCCGATCGACAAAATGGAAGAAATGGCGCTGCAATTGCGCCCTGAATTGCGTGAGGAAATTTACAATAACCGCATTACTACGGAAGAAACCCACAAAGCCATATTACGACTGCTTCCCGGCATCGAGTTCAAGACCGGCTATAACCATGATAGCAACTCGTATCTGTTGAATAACAACTGGCTGGAGTTGAGCGGCTTGATCAGCAATAACCTGATGGAACTGGTTTCGGCTCCGGCACGCTTTAGCCAGATAGACGCTCAGGAAAAGCTGGGCGACACTCGCCGGTTATCGGTTTACATGGCGGTACTGACGCAGGTTCATTTATCCTATCAGCAGTTTTTAGTGGCCGATCAGCAATATAAGCGCACCATGGAGCTGGATGGAATCAACCAGAAGATTTCTAAACATATCACCACGGATGCCGAAAATGACGCCAAAACCGAGCTGGAACGCATTCGTGCAACGACTAATGCTTTGATGTCGCGGTTACAAACGCTTGAAGCCTACGCCAGTATTCAAAGTTCGTTGGGTCGGGTTTATGTTTCGATGGGCCTGGATCCTTTGCCGGTCTTTATTGAAAATTACGATATTAATACCTTGGCAAATTCCATTGAGTCGGTCGATAAAGACTGGCAGGCAGGACGGTTTCCTTCGGCAGCGAAATCTGAAGCAAGTACGGTTTCGACTGTTGATTCGAACACGGTTAAGAAGAATTAATCATTTTTTCTAAAGCGTATTTGTCTCCATAGTTCGAATGGAATGTCGTGGAATCTGGGGCATTTGCACCACAGCTCCAGATTACGCTACACTTTATCAAAGGCATTTTAATTATGGGGGCGATAATCATGACAACACTTATTGAAGCAGCAATTTGAAGCAGCAATCAAAACATTACCTCAAAATGATGTTCAGCAACTTGCCATATGGTTACAAAGTTATATTAACGACTCCTGGGATCAGCAATTAGAATCGGATTTGCAATCAGGTAAATTGGATAATTTAATTTCTAAGGCTGAAGCAGATATTGCAGCCCATAACCTCAGAAACCTTGATGAATTCATTCGCAACACCTGATTTCTGGAAAGCTTACGAGGCTTTACCTCAAAAAACAGTTATCGAATATGGAAAGTGTCTCCGTTTCATCCTTCCTTACATTTTAAAAAAGTGGGTAAAAATCTTTGGTCGGCACGTATAACTCTTGATTATCGGGCTTTAGCATTGAAAAAAGACGATGATTATTGGATATGGCTGGGCGCCCACGACGAATATGAACTTTTTCTTCGCCAATAGCTATATGCATTGCATATCGTTTTTAATGCCACTTAGTTAATCAATAGTCGGAACGTATATTTTATTAAGCCGAAAGCTTCACGTTCCCTTAGTTCTTAATGGTAAGGATTTTTTTTATATGATTTTCCAAGCCTAACCGCGACTCAATAACCAAATTTATTATGCATACTTTTTTTAGATTGCTCATCTGTACCGCCGGTTTTAGCATTTTCAATACAACTTATGCCGCTGAGCCGGCTGAAATTCGCGCTCAACTCAATGCCCAGCATTCTTCTATCTTATCCAGTGAAATGGCGGCAAAAATTATTCAGCTTAATGTTCAGGAAGGCGAACGATTTAAGCAAGGAGATTTGCTGGTTGCTTTCAATTGCGCTGAACAGCAGGCGCAATTGAAAAAAGCGCAGGCTGTTGTACAAGCTGCCGAAAAAACCTATGAGGTTAATTCGCGTTTGACCAAGCTGAACTCTATGAGCCCACTTGAGCTTGAAATGGCTGCTGCTGAAGTCGCCAAGGCCAAAGCCGATATTGCGTTGATGGGAGCGGTGTTACAAAAATGTACCATTGCCGCGCCTTTTTCGGGGCGCGTGGCCGAGCGGCTGGTACAGCGTTATCAATATGTCAAGGCCGGCGATCCGATTCTGGATATTCTGGATGACAGCCAGCTTGAAGTCACGGTGTTGGTGCCTTCCAGCTGGCTGATGTGGCTAAAGCAGGGATCTGAGTTTAAGGTATTTCTTGAAGAAACGCAGCGCGAGTATTCGGCCAAGGTCAAGATGCTGGGCGCGCGTATTGATCCGGTCAGTCAATCCATTAAGATTACCGGTGTCATTACCGGCAAGTCTGACGGCTTGTTGGCCGGGATGAGCGGTCGCGCCATTTTCGCGTCGGCACCCGCCGCCCATGACTGAGACTATGACTGAGCAGCAACGGCAGTTGTCGGCACTGGCGACGTTGCTGCAACTGGAAAAATCCTTCCGTAACGCCGATACAGCCGAAGCGTTGGCTTATACGCTGGTTAATGATAGCCGCAGCTTGATTGAGTTTCGTCAGGCGGTATTGTGGCAAATAGACGGCTCGCAAGTGCTTGCAGTCTCCGGTTTGGCGGTGATCGACTCTAATGCTCCGTATATAAGCTGGTTGAAGCAGGTATGCAAGCAATTATCTCAGGATACTTCAAGAACTATTCGACCCTTGACCGCAAAAGACCTGAACGGCGATTGGTCCGATGACTGGCCGCAATGGTTGCCGGCTCATGCTGTATGGCTGCCGGTATCGGCTTATGGCGCTGCACCGCAAGCCGGGCTGTTGCTGGCGCGTGAGTCCGGCTGGACCGATGGCGAGCTTTATTTGCTGGAGCATGTGGCGGACACTTTCGGCCATGCCTGGGCGGCTTTGGCGCCAAGGCGGCCGTTCTGGACAAAAGACTGGCTGACTAAAAAACGCCTGATAATCAGCTTGGCTGTACTGTTTGGCCTGTTGTGGATTCCGGTAAGGCAAACGGCCCTGGCTCCGGCCAGCGTTATTCCGGCCCATCCGACTATTCTCAGGGCCGCCATTGACGGCGTCGTCGATCGGTTTTATGTGCAGCCCAACGATCAGGTAGTTAAAGACCAGCCGTTATTAAGCCTTGAAGAAGAGACTATAAAAAACAAGCTGACCGTTACCCGCAAGGCCTTGGCGGTTGCCGAAGCCGAATATCGTAAAACCGCGCAGCAGGCGATGTTCGACATGGACAGCAAGGCACAGGTCAATATTCTTAAAAGCCGGACCGAACAGCAGGAAGCCGAAGTGCGCAGTATGGAAGATTGGCTGGCGCGTATCGACATTAAAGCGCCTCATGCAGGGATTGCAGTGTTTTCCGATGTTAACGATTGGATAGGCAAGCCGGTCACTGTCGGCGAACGCATCTTGATGGTCGCCGACCCTGCCGATGTCGAGTTGGAAGTGCAGTTGCCGGTTGCGGATGCAATTAATCTGGAGACGGGTTCCAAGGTGCAGTTTTTTTTAAATATCGATCCGACCACTCCGGTTTCGGCAGACCTTTATTTTGCCGCCTATCAAGCTGAGGTTACGCCTGACGATGCCCTGGCTTATCGGTTGAAGGCCAGGTTCAAGCAAGCCGATGTGCTGCCAAGAATCGGTTTGAAAGGAACCGCCAAGGTCTTCGGTTCGCGGGTTCCGTTTGTTTATTACGTATTAAGAAGACCTTTGGCGGCATTGAGACAATGGATGGGCATGTAATTAATCTGCCGCCTTTGCGTGAAGAGCTGGATTTGTTTCCGGGGCCTTGCGCATTTGACGGTTCTCCGACCTGGACGCTTTATGATCCGGTCAATCAACATTTTTATCGTATCGGGCAGCTTGAAAACGAGATTCTCGCGCATTGGGGGTTAAATTCGCCGGAAGCTATTAGCGAGCAATTATCGCAACACGGTTTGTTCAGCGTCAGTGTTGATGATATTTTGCATTTATTGCAGTTTTTAGCCGGTCATAACCTGCTCCAAGTTCGTGGAAAAGAGGCTGTGCAACGCCTGGTCGGTCAAGCTAAGGCCGCGCATCATCATTGGTTTACCTGGCTGATCCATCATTACCTGTTTTTTAAAATCCCGCTAATCCGCCCGGACCGCTTATTGGCGCGAACGTATCCGGCGTTGCGCTGGATTTATCAGCCGGTGGTGCTGTATGTGTTGATGGCGTTGGTCGTGGTTAATTTGTATTTGCTGATTGATCGCTGGGACATGTTCAGCCGGACTTTCCTGCATTTTTTTTCGACCGAAGGTTTTGTGTATTACGCTGTTGCGTTGACCTTGACCAAAACCCTGCATGAATTGGGTCATGCTTACACCGCACATCGTTATGGTTGCCGGGTTTCTGCGATGGGTGTGGCTTTTCTGGTGATGATGCCGGTGTTGTTTACCGATGCCAGCGATGCCTGGAAACTGAGTTCGCGGCGGCAACGTCTGGCAATCGGTTTTGGTGGCATTGCCGTTGAACTGGGGCTGGCTGTTTTATGTACCACACTATGGCATTTTTTACCTGACGGCCCGTTGCGCAGCAGTGTCTTTTTGATGGCGACAACCACTTGGGTTATGACGCTGTTTATCAATCTAAACCCATTAATGCGTTTCGACGGTTATTTTTTATTGTCGGATTATTGGGGAATTGAGAATCTGCAAAACAGGGCATTTGCATTGGCGCGCTGGCAATTACGGCGGTTATTATTCGGTTTTGTCGATGAAATCCCGGAGCGGTTTCCACAGCGGACACAACGGCTACTATTGATTTATGCCTGGAGTATCTGGATTTACCGCTTTTTCCTGTTCTTGGGGATTGCTTTGCTGGTGTATCACTTTTTCTTTAAATTACTCGGCCTGTTTTTAATGATGGTCGAAATAGGCTGGTTTATCATGCTCCCTATCGTCAAGGAAATTAAGTACTGGATTGAACACCGTCGGCACATGGAATGGAATCGCAATACCTTGACGACTTTGTCGGTAGTCCTGGTCGCAGTCGGCATTTTGTTTATTCCCTGGAAGAGTCGCATTGAAGCGCCGGGCCTGTTAAGGATAGCTGCGCATACCGAGCTTTTTATGCCGCTGCCCGCTAAGCTGGATCGGATTCTGGTCACTAAAGGTGATAGCGTTAAGGCCGGGCAGGCACTGATTCAATTCAGTTCATCCGATCTTGACTCGCGTCTTGAACAAAGCAGAATGAAAGTCGAATCGTTACGCTGGGAACTGTCTTTTCACGGACAGGAAAAGAATCTGATCAATCGGCGTCTGGTGGCGTTGACGGAGCTGGAAAGCGCTATCAGCGAATACGACGGCCTGATGGATGAGCGTAAGCGTTTGACCGTTAAGGCGCCTTTTGATGGTGAAATTATTGATGTCAATGATTTGTTGAATGTCGGCGAATGGATAGCCAAGGACGAACCGCTGTTAACCGTAGGACAATTCGATGCTTACCAGATAGAGGCTTTTCTGGCGGAGGATCATCTGGGACAAATTCAACCCGGTGCCGAAGCGCACTTTTATCCCGAGCAGTTGGATTGGCCGAGCATGCGCTGCCGGATTGTGCGCATCGATAATGCCGCGGCTTTGCAGTTGCCGCCGGTTTTTACCTCTCGTTACAACGGAAGCATTGCGATTCGGGGTAACAACAAGGATGTATTCGTTCCAGAGGCATCGGTTTACCGGGTTTGGCTTCAGCCGCTGGAAACCGGCGAACCGATCCATCGAGCCATCAAAGGTAATGTGCTGATTGATGGAAAAGCCGAAAGTATCATCTCATCGTTATGGCAGCAAGTTGCGGCCGTATTGATCAGGGAGTCGGGGTTTTAGAGCGCATAAATGTAATCAATAAATCCTCGGCAATAGCGCTGCTTAATAAATACAGAACTCGGCTGATGTCCAAGTTTTAGCCTTGTTGATCTGGTATGAAAGCACTTCGATTAAAAGATCTTCCGATTGATCAAATGGGTGTTGTTGGGCAAGGCGGACAATGAACGGACGTAAGCCAAATCCCTGAATGAAACTTTTAGTATTGATTTTCAAATGCTCTTTGTTAATATTGAGACCTTTTGTCAAGGGGATAAAGAGCGTTTTTAACTGTCACTAAAACGGTAGACGGTATATAATCCCACGCTTTTATTCAATCATTTACTAAATTCAGACCGGAAAAAAACATGCTGGGTAAGTTGGTTAGATTTGTTATAGGAAGCCGTAATGACAGGCTGATAAAGAAGAAAAGGTCGTTGGTCAAAAAGATCAATGCTCTGGCTTCTGATTACGAGAAATTATCTGATGATGCATTAAAAGCAAAAACGCAGGAATTTCGTGATCGTCTGGCGCAAGGTGAAAAACTGGACAATCTGCTTCCAGAGGCGTTTGCGACAGTCAGGGAAGCGTCGACCCGAGTCTTCGGCATGCGGCATTTTGATGTGCAATTGATCGGCGGCATGATACTTCATGACGGTAAAATTGCCGAAATGAAAACCGGTGAGGGTAAAACCCTGATGGCGACCTTGTCGGCTTATTTGAATGCCTTGCCGGGACGTGGTGTGCATGTCGTTACGGTTAATGATTATCTGGCCAAGCGCGACTCCGAATGGATGGGCAGGCTTTACGGTTTTCTGGGTTTGACGACCGGTGTGATTATCAGCCAGATGGAAAGCGAAGCGCGACGCGAAGCTTATGCGTCAGATATTACTTACGGCACTAACAACGAATTCGGTTTTGATTATCTGCGCGACAATATGGCTTTTAGCCTGGAACAGAAAGTCCAGCGCGATTTAAGTTTTGCTATTGTCGATGAGGTGGATTCGATCCTGATCGATGAGGCGAGAACACCGCTGATTATTTCCGGGCCAACCGAAGAAAGCACTGAAATATATATTAAAGTCAATAAGATCATTCCTTTCCTGACCAAGCAGGAGAAAGAAGGCACGCCGGGTGATTATTCAGTCGATGAAAAAGTGCGCCAGCTGTATCTTACTGAAGAAGGCCATGAGCGGGTTGAGTGTTTAATGGTTGAACACGGCTTGATGGAAGAAGGCACCAGTTTGTATGATGCGACCAATATTCGTCTGATGCACTATCTGACGGCTTCATTACGCGGTCATGTTTTATTCAAAAAAGATGTTGATTATATCGTCGCGAATAATGAAGTGATTATCGTCGATGAGTTTACCGGCCGTATCATGCCGGGACGGCGTTGGTCGGAAGGTTTGCATCAGGCGATTGAAGCCAAAGAGCATGTCGCTATTCAAAATGAAAACCAGACGCTGGCTTCGATTACCTTCCAGAATTATTTCCGCTTGTATGAAAAACTGTCCGGTATGACCGGTACTGCGGATACCGAAGCGTTCGAATTGAACAAAATTTACGGCCTTGAAGTTGTCGTAATTCCTACGCATCGTCCTATGATTCGCAGGGATTTGGGAGACGTGGTGTTCCTGACCACCGACGAGAAATATATCGCCGTTGCTGAGGATATTAAAGAATGCGTTACCCGTGGACAACCGGTGTTGGTGGGAACCACGTCGATTGAAAACTCCGAGCGATTGTCCGCATTATTGAATAAGCAGGGCATCAAACACGAAGTGCTGAACGCCAAACAGCATGAGCGCGAAGCTCATATCATTGAACAGGCCGGTATGCCGGGAGCGGTGACTATCGCGACCAACATGGCCGGACGGGGTACCGATATTGTTCTCGGCGGTAATTTGGAAGCGGAACTGGCGACGCTCGGCGAAGATGCCGGCGAAGCCGATAAGGATCAAGTTCGTGGAGCTTGGCTGGAAAGACACGAGAAGGTTATCGCTACCGGCGGATTGCATGTTATCGGTTCGGAACGCCATGAATCGCGCCGTATTGACAACCAGTTAAGAGGCAGGTCGGGTCGTCAGGGCGATCCCGGTTCAACCCGTTTCTACCTGTCATTACAAGATGATTTAATGCGTATTTTTGCATCGGATCGCGTTGCAAGTTTAATGCAGAAATTAGGTATGGGGAACGGTGAAGCCATTGAACATCCTTGGGTCACCCGCTCTATTGAAAGCGCTCAGCGCAAGGTCGAAGGACGCAATTTCGATGTGCGTAAAGAAATCCTTGCTTACGACGATGTTGCCAATGATCAGCGTAAAGTTGTTTATGCGCAGCGTAATGAACTGATGGCGGCGGAGGGAATATCCGACATTATCAGTGCGATACGTGCAGATGTGGTCAATAATGTGATTACCCAGTATATTCCGCCAAAAACCATGGTTGAGCAGTGGGACACCAAAGGTCTGGAAGAACATTTGCATCAGGAATTTAACGTTGAAATTCCTGTGCGTAAGATGCTGGCTGAAGACCACTCGCTACAGGAAGAGTCTTTACGTAAGCGTATTATCGAAATTCTGGAACAAAACCATAAAGACAAAGAACAGCAAATGTCCAAGGAAGTGTTACAGCATTTTGAAAAATCAGTGATGCTGCAAGTGCTGGATAACAGCTGGAAAGAGCATCTGGCTGCGATGGATTATTTACGTCAGGGCATACATTTTAGAGGTTATGCGCAAAAAGATCCCAAGCAGGAATACAAGCGCGAAGCGTTTGAGATGTTTACTAACCTGCTTGAGCATATCAAGTATGAAGTGATAGGGATTCTGTTTAAAGTTCAGGTCAGACAGGAAGAAGACGTTCAAGCTATTGATGAGCAAATGCAGGCGCCCAGGGAAATGCATTTTGAGCATGCTCAGGCACCTACTTTGGAGGCTTATGACGAGTCGTTACTTGCGCCTGAACAGGAAGAAGCTGCCACTGTAGAACAGCCATTTATCAGAGAGGGCAGTAAAGTGGGTCGAAATGATCCTTGTCCTTGTGGTTCAGGCAAGAAATTCAAGCAGTGTCACGGTCAGTTGAGCTGATTTGATCGATAGGAGCGGGGTTTAGAAGCCCGCTCCAGGTATCATTTCAAAACAGGTTTTCAGGAGGTTTTTCATCAGATTGATCGGAGCCAGTCGCTGAGCCACCGGATATGAATGCGGTTGGCACATGTTCCTCTTGAAAAAACTCCCATTTCCCGCTTTTATTTGAGGCTGCTGTTAACAAACCTGTCTCTGGACTTATAAACGCTTTGACTATTCCTTCGGGCATTTCAAGAGGGATTTCCGAGGTATCTTTTAGAGCTACCTGCATAAATTCTATCCACATCGGTAATGCGGCTACGCCGCCCGTTTCAAGATTTCCCAGCGGCGAAAAGTCATCGAATCCGACCCATGCAGTAGCGACATTTGACTGTGTATAGCCATTAAACCAAGCATCCCGCTGTTCATTTGTGGTTCCCGTTTTTCCGGCAAGATCCTGTCTGCCGAGTATTTTTGCGCCTGTTGCGGTGCCGTGTTGAACGACGTCTCTTAGCAACGAATTCATTAGAAAACAAATTTGCGGGCTAATAATTCTGGGTGCGTAATTGGGGTTTAATTCCTCATTACTATCGCAGGCAGGGCAGGCAATTTTAGGCTTGGCTTGATAAATAATTTCGCCTTCGTTGGATTCAATACGCTCAATGAAATAAGGTTTGACCAGGAAGCCGCCGTTGGCAAAAGTGGCATAAACCTGTGCCATTTGCAGCGGGGATGCATAACCGCTACCCAATGCCAAAGAGAGCGTCTTGGGTATTTGGTCTTCGGTAAAGCCGAAGCGCAACGCCGTTGCAACGACTTTTTCTATGCCCATCTCCTTCAATAAACGAATGGAGATAATGTTTCTTGAGTGGGTTATGGCCGATCTGATGCTGGTTGGGCCGTAGAATTTCTTGTTGTAGTTTTCCGGCCGCCATTCATTTTCTTGGCCGGGAATGTCGATGACGATTGGGGCGTCGTTAATAAGGCTGGCGGCGGTGTAGCCTTGCTCCAGAGCTGTCGTGTAAATGATGGGTTTAAAGCCCGATCCCGGCTGTCTTTTTGATTGGGTCGCGCGATTGTACTTGTTACGGAAAAAATCAAAACCGCCAGTTAACGCCAGAACGGCGCCATTAGTAGGATCTAATGAAACAAATGCCCCTTCTGCCTCGGGTACTTGCGTTAAAGCCCAAGTATTATTCGGCAGTTGACGAACTCGGATAATATCACCGGTTTTTAGTAGAATTCCGATAGGGTTGCCGGCCCATTGAATATTTTCCCAAGGTATTTCAATAACCGAGCTGTCTTGAAGTCTGGCCGTTGCGAGATGGCTTTTTACACTGAGAACAGTGGCGGGCACTGTATCGCCGATGATGGGGAGTTCGTGGAAATCAATGGTTTTGTTAATGCGTGAGCGACGATATCCATGGCGCTCGTCATAGGCATGCAAGGCATCGGTGAGCGCTTGATTTGCCGTTGTTTGCAGCTTCCCGTTTATTGTTGTATGGATTTTGAATCCGGAAGTATAGGCTTGCTCGCCATAGAGCTCGAACATCTTTTGCCGCACCATTTCTGCAAGATAAAGCGCTGAAATTTCAGGCGACACGGATTGCAGCTTTGCGGTAGAAGGTTGCCGGGTCGCGTTTTCATATTCTTGTTGAGTAATGTGGTTAAGCTCAAGCATGCGGTGTAAAACATAATTGCGCCTTTCAATTGCTCGTGTCTCGTTAGTGATGGGGTTATAGATAGAAGGTGCTTTAGGTAAACCGGCAATCATGGCGTGTTCGGCCAAGCTAAGATCAGCCAAGGATTTGCCGTAATAGACCTGTGCGGCTGCGGCAATACCATAGGCTCTGTGTCCCATGAAAATCTGGTTTAAGTAAAGCTCGAGAATTTTGTTTTTCGGGTATTCGTGCTCTATTTTTAACGCCAGCATGATTTCCTTTAACTTACGGGTATACGTTTTCTCGCTGCTGAGCAGGAAGTTACGGGTTACCTGCATGGTGATAGTGCTGCCGCCCTGTTTTTTCTTTCCGGTTAAGGCGAGCTGCAAGCCTGCTCGAATCAGGCCTTTAAAGTCGACGCCGGGATGCTGATAAAAACTGTCATCTTCTGCGGCGATGAACGCATTAATGAGTTGTTGGGGGACTTCTTCTATATTAACCGGTGTCCGTTTCTTCTCACCAAATTGAGCGATCAGCAGATTGTCTTTACTGTAAATGCTTAAAGGTATCTGGTATTGAACATTATGAAGGGTCTTAATATCGGGCAACTCGGCTGAAAGTTTGTTGTATAAGAAATAACCTGAAATTGTTGCACCCAAAGTTATGGTCATAAAAAAAACAGCAAACCATATTAGAATTCGCCCGATTAATGTTCTTTTAGCCACAAATGATCCTGTAAAACAGTACGATAGAGATAAAACCTAAGCCTTAAGAATATAAAGATAAAATACCGGCCGAAATATTCTTGATGAAGATAAAAAGCAACAGGTTAAGCAAATAAATTGAACATTTTAAGCATCAAAATAAAAAAGACTACTATACTTTCGCCAGTAAATAGGTTTTGTGATTGTTAGTTACAGCCGACAGGCTTGCATGGATGCGGGAAGTATTTGCCCAGGATAGGCGATAACGCCCCAACAGTAGGTACTTTAGGTGGAGCTTCCGCCGTATCATATCTTATCTCCATATAAGCAATGCAATATTAGCGTAATGATGTGCCGAGAAAAGGCGGTAGAGCAAGCAGAGGGCGGTTGCCGGGAGATCGGCATTGCATTGATCGGTCACATAATTCATCAAGTTTTTCAAAGGTTAGTTCATGAGTTGGTTTAGTCAGAAACAGAGCGCGGTTCTTGGTATCGATATCAGTACAGCAGCTATAAAATTACTCGAATTGAGTAAAATCGGCGCTCGTTACCGGGTTGAGAGTTATGCCGTATCGCCTTTGCCGCAAGATGCTGTTATTGACAAAAATATAGCCAACATTGAAGTAATAGCAGACGCGATTAAATCCGCTTTAAAGCAATCCGGGTCCAAGTTAAAGCAAGCATCTGTCGCTGTTGCAGGATCATCAGTGATGACCAAAGTTATACCCATGCCCGCATCATTAACCGATGATGAAATGGAAGAGCAGATTATGGTTGAAGCGGACCAGTATGTGCCTTATTCGCTTGATGAGGTGAATTTCGATTTTGAAGTACAGGGCGAAAATGAAAACAACCCTGAAATGGTCAATGTACTGCTTGCGGCATCGAGAAAAGAAATTATTGCGGATCGTGTGGAAGTGTTGGCAAAGGCAGGGTTAAAAGCCAAAATTGTCGATGTCGAAGCGTTTGCGATGGAAAATGCCTTTACCTTGTTGGTTGATCAATTGCCGGATGCTGTAGGAAGTCAAACGGTTGCGATCGTGGATATCGGCGCGACCATGACCGCCTTAAATGTTTTATATAATTGTCGCACCGTGTACACAAGAGAGCAGGGGTTTGGCGGCAAGCAGTTAACCGAAGAGATTCAGCGCCGCTACGGATTAACTTATGAAGAGGCCGGCTTGGCAAAAAAGTTGGGCGGACTTCCAGACAATTATAGCGTTGATGTGCTTGATCCGTTTAAGCGGGCAATGGTTCAGCAAATTCAACGGTCGATACAGTTTTTTGTTTCATCAAGCGCGAACAGGCGTATCGATAGTCTTATCCTGGCGGGTGGCTGCGCATCAATACCCGGTATCGATAAATTGGTTCAGCAAGCCATAGAAGTTCCTACAGTTATAGCGAATCCTTTTATCAATATGGCGTTATCCAATAAAGTAAAACCTCAGTCATTGAGCAACGATGCTTCCGCAATGATGATTGCATGCGGCTTGGCACTGAGGAGCTTTGACTAATGGCAAAAATCAATTTACTACCTTGGCGTGAAGAGCTGCGGGCGCAGAAAAAACAGGACTTTATCAATGCGATTGGCGCGGCTGTTTTGGTTACAGCGATTATTTTTGCCGGGGTTCATATGTATATTGAAGGGCTTAAAGCGCATCAGGAACAAAGAAACAAAATGATACAGGACGAAATAGCGTTACTGGATATAAAAATTGGCAAAATAAAAACTATTGAGGAGCAAAAAAGTAAGTTGCTGACCAAAATTGAATTGATTCAGAAGCTTCAGGAAAGTCGTCCTGAGATTGTGCATTTGTTTGATGAGCTTCCCAGAGTGACACCGGATGGGGTTTTCCTGACAAAATTTACTCAGGTCGGTGCGGAACTGAATTTTGAGGGCAAGTCACAATCAAATGCGCGTGTTTCCGCTTTTATGAGAGCGATAGAATCCTCGGCTTGGCTGAAAGTTCCAACGCTTGATGTGATTCAGACAGCGAGCAAAGTGAGTTCTGAGCAGTTAAGCGATTTTACTCTACACGCCAAGCAAGGTAACCAGAATGCGCAAGCTGCCGCAGATAGTGGAAGTGCCGCGAAGCCACCGGCTGGGGGTAAATAATGAATTTGTCAGAAATTAATTGGGATTTTAATGAGGCGGGCACTTGGCCTCTACCTGTTAAAGCGGCAACAATTTTAGTTATATGCATCCTGGTTTTTGGCGCAGGTGTTTATTATGACACGCTTGACCAGTTGGCGGCGCTTGATGCTTCCGAGAAAAAAGAGCTGGAATTAAAACAGGCGTTTGAGACCAAACAAAAAAAATCAATCAATCTTCCGGATTACCAGAATCAGTTGGCGCAAATTGAAACAGAGTTGGAGGATATGATTCGGCAAATGCCGACACAAGAAGAGGTTGCAAGCCTATTGATTGATATTTCTCAGACAGGACTGGCGAGCGGTCTGGCGTTTAGATTATTCAAACCGGGGATTCCTGTTCGTAAGGATTTCTACTCAGAGTTGCCAATTAATATTGAGGTTATTGGAAAATACGAGGAGTTGGGATTGTTTGTGAGCGGTTTAGCCTCATTGCCCCGAATTGTTACTGTACATGATGTGACTATTGTTCCCGAAAGCAAGGAAGGTAAAGCAGGGGAAATGAAAATGAATGCGACCGTGAAGACCTATAACGAAAGCGTTGGTGGAGAAGAGTCTACGGCTACCAAAAAGAAAAGAGGGCAAAAGTAATGGAATACAATAAGTTATTGCTACCTTCCTTGGCGGTCGACCGCGCTGGTTCCCTACCTGCCGCGGCACTCCCACCGTCCTTGGCGGTCGGTCGCACTGGTTCCCTACCAGCCGCGGCACTCCCACCGTCCTTGGCGGTCGGTCGCACTGGTTCCCTACCAGTCGCGGCACTCCCACCGTCCTTGGCGGTCGGTCGCACTGGTTCCCTACCAGTCGCGACACTCCCACCGTCCTTGGCGGTCGTAAGTTGTCTGATTGTTATGACGTTACTGACAGGTTGTGGCAACGAGGATTTTTCAGATTTAAATCGCTATATCTCAGAAGTGAAGGCAAGGCCTAAGGAGTCGATTAAGCCTTTACCTGAGATTAAGGTAATTGAGCCTTTTATGTTTAAGCCGGAAGGTCTGCGTGATCCATTTAAGCCGCTGGAGCAGCCCGAACAGGCCGAGGGTGTTGATGTTTCTGCCGGTAGTGGTATCAAGCCCGATACGACCCGGCGTAAAGAAGAGTTGGAAGCATTTCCTTTGGATGGTTTAAAGATGGTAGGTACTGTAAATATGAAGTCGAGTCTGTGGGGATTGGTAAAAGCCAGCGACGGCACCATTTATCGCGTTAAGGTCGGAAATTATGTAGGTAAAAATTACGGAAAAATTATACGGATAGTCAGCGATAAAATTGAATTAATGGAAATAGTTCCCGATAAACCGGGAACATGGCATGAACAACCCGCTGCAATAACATTGACAGAGTGATTCTGAGGATAATAAATGAATAATAAACAAGGCGGCGTTATTGTGAGCATCCACAGGACACAGGATAAAACGTGGCGGCCATTGTATGCACACATTGGCTTAACTCTATTTTTATTTATCTTTCAAATTGCATCTGTTAACGCAGGCGAATTGGCATTGTCGGGCATTGACTTTGCGACACAGGCTGGCGACAAACTGCAAATTGAAATGGTAATGACAGGGCCAGCCATTACCCCTCAAATATTTAAGACCGATAATCCCGCGCGAATTGCTTTGGACTTTCCCGGTGTAAAAAGCGCGCTGGCAAAAAAAATGTACCCCATAAACCAGGGGGCAGCGAACAGTGTTTATGTGGTAGAAGCCGCCGGTAGAGTTCGTGTTGTTGTTAACCTGATTGAATCAATACCGTTTGAAACAAAAGTGGTTGGCGATAAGGTGTTGCTGACCCTGACTCGAGCAAAGGCTGTGGTGCCTACTACAAAGCCTGTTGTTGCAAAGGCGGCAATCCCTGTTTCAACAAAGGCCGCTAATTCAGTGGCTGCGGCGCTAATACCTGAGCAGGATATTAGCGGCTTTGACTTTAAGCGAGGCGATAAAGGAGAAGGGCGCATACTGGTTTCCCTTGCCAATCCTAATACTATTGTTAATTCCAAAGAACAAGGCGGGAAAATTATTATAAGCTTTTTAAATACCCGGCTGCCTGAAGGCTTGGCTAAACGTCTGGATGTTTCCGAGTTTGCAACACCCGTTAAGTTTATTGATACGGTCTCGTCTGACCAGCAGACCACTATTACCGTGACTCCGCAAAATCCACTTTATGATTATTCAGTATTTCAAGCGGATGGGCTGCTGACTGTTGAGTTTCGTCCTTTAAGTAATGAAGAAAAAGACGCGCTGGATAAATCGCGCATCAAATATACTGGCGACAGATTGTCTTTAAATTTTCAGGAAATTGAAATACGTAGTGTTATTGCTATTTTGGCCGAGTTTACCGGACAGAATGTAGTTGCCGGTGATGATGTGACGGGTACAATTACTTTAAAACTGGATGATGTGCCTTGGGATGAAGCGTTAGATTTCATCATGATGACCAAGGATCTGGGCAAGTATGAGACCGGTAATGTCACATTGATTTCTCCTTTGGATAAAATTAAGGACTATAAGAAAAAACAACAGGAAACAGAGAAAGTCGTTGAGCAATTAGACCCGCTAGTGACTGAATATATTAAAATCAATTACGCCAAAGCCGAGAATTTTAGAAATTTGTTAAATGGTGCTGATACCGGTGCTTTTGGCAGTTGCGGGGTGACAGCTACATCAGGATCATCTTCATCCGGAGGTTCATCTTCTTCCTCAGTTTCTTCATCCGCTGGAGGTTCCGGGGGGGCTGCAGGCGCTTCGGGTGGCGGGCAATCAAGCCAAGGAGCAGGAAGCAGTGGCTCAGGAGGCAATGATGACAAGTTTGGCTTGCTTTCCGCTCGTGGATCGGCCATCGTCGATGCACGAACCAATACCTTGATTGTTCGCGAGACGACAAAACGCCTGGAAGAAGTCAAGAAACTGATTCGCAAGCTTGATGTTCCTGTACGTCAGGTAATGGTTGAAGCGCGGGTTGTTATTGCTAATGATAATTTCATTGAAACCTTAGGTGTCAAGTTTGGTGCGGCAAAAGAAGCGGCTGTCGGTTCTAATAAGACATTTGCTGTAGGTGGTACCCAGATTCCTTCAAGTGGCGGAGATCCTACTGTAAACACAAGAAAACCAACCGATTTACTGGTCGATTTGGGTGCGGCAGCGTTAACATCTACCCCGCCCGGCGCTTTGGGAATGACCCTGGCTAGAGGCGCCGATTATGTGTTGAATCTTGAGCTTCAGGCATTACAAACAGAAGGGAAAGGTGAAATAGTCTCAAACCCCAGGGTCATGACCATGGATCGCTGCACAGCCGTTATGACGCAAGGTGTGCAAATTCCGGTTACGACGCCTCCGACGGCAAATTCTCCGGCAACTACCACGTATATCGACGCAGTGCTTGAATTAGACGCAACGCCACAGATTACACCGAGTGGTTCGGTTGTTATGAACTTGCTGGTTAAGAAGGACAATGCGAATGCAACTAGCAATCCTGTATCGGGTAATCCCGGCATTGATAAAAGGCAGATTAAAACATCGGTACTCGTCCAGGATGGAGAGACCGTTGTTTTAGGCGGGGTTTATGAAGGTACTGAAACATATGGCAAGAATAAAATCCCATTTTTCGCCGATTTGCCGGGGATTGGTTTTTTATTTACAAATTCAACGGCTCAGAAAGAGAAGCGGGAATTGTTGATTTTTGTCACACCCAAAATTATGAAAGATAATATAGCCAGCGATTGATTGCTTCTACTCGAAGCAAAAAGGGGGCATAATGCCTCCTTTTTTAATGGTTTACCCCGCAAATAAGGCAGGTCATGACGCGATCAGAGAATATATATTTAGTTGGCCTCATGGGTGCAGGAAAAACTACGATAGGACGGCAGTTAGCCAGGGCGCTTAAATTGCCTTTTTATGACAGTGACAAAGCGATTGAGGAAAGGACCGGCGTAGATATTCCCACGATATTCGAGTTTGAGGGAGAAGAAGGATTCAGGGATAGAGAGCAGAAGATGATTCAGCAATTGACGCAAATGGAGGGTATCGTACTGGCTACCGGTGGCGGTGCTATTTTGCGTGAAGAAAATCGCAAGCTATTGAAAGAAAACGGCTTTATCGTTTACTTGCAATGTTCGGTAGAAAGAATTCTGGAGCGGACGCGTAGAGATACGCAACGTCCCTTGCTGAAAACGGATAACCCAAGAGACCGGATAGAGACTTTATTCGCACAGCGTGAGCCGCTGTATTTGTCCTGCGCTGACTTTAAAATCGACACAGGCGTCATGCAAAGCAAAGAAGTGGTTAGCCACATTCTAGAAGAATACAACTCAGTTAATCGTTAAACAAAATCTATCTAGGTTAGCTTGGCATAACCCGACGCATCGAAGCGGCAAATCCCCGGTTACGCCAAGCTAGCCCGATCTACAAGCATTAATAAATATGAAAAAATTACTGGTTGAATTAGGTGACCGTAGTTACCCGATCTATATAGGCTCTGGTTTATTGAGCCAGTCTGAATTGTTCGTAAAGCATATAAAGTCCAAGCAGGTTGTTGTCGTCACCAATGAAACCATTGCGCCTCTATATCTGGATGCAGTTTTAAAAAACCTACAGGGCTATATTGTCGCAACAGTAATATTGCCCGATGGCGAACAATTTAAGACTTTAGACTATGTAACTCAAATCTTTGATAAACTGCTGGCCTGCAAATTTAGCCGTAATGCCACCTTGATTGCTTTAGGCGGTGGTGTCATTGGTGATATGGGCGGTTTTGCGGCAGCCTGTTATCAACGAGGCATTTCTTTTCTGCAAATACCTACAACCTTGCTGGCTCAGGTTGATTCTTCGGTAGGAGGCAAAACCGGGGTCAATCATCCGCTGGGTAAAAATATGATTGGCGCTTTTTACCAGCCGCAATGCGTTATCGCCGATGCTGATGTTTTGGATACGCTGGATGAGCGTCAATTGGCTGCCGGCCTAGCCGAAGTGATTAAATACGGCCTGATCAGAGATGCTGAGTTCTTCGAATGGCTGGAAAACAATATTGACGCGCTACTAGCCAGAGATAAACAGGCATTGGCTTATGCGATTGAACGGTCATGCATTAATAAAGCCGAGATTGTCGCCGAAGATGAAACCGAAACCGGAATCAGGGCGACGTTAAATTTAGGCCATACTTTCGGACATGCGATAGAGACCGGTGCCGGTTATGGTAAATATCTTCACGGTGAGGCTGTAGCCATTGGAACGTGCCAGGCCGCCGATCTTTCCAAAAGAAAAGGCTGGCTGAATGAGGAAGATGTTGCAAGAATCATTGCGCTATTTAAAAAAACGAGATTACCCGTACAGCCGCCGGAACAAATCGATTCAGACCGGTTTTTGGAATTAATGGCGGTAGATAAAAAGAATGTAGACGGCCAGATCAGGTTGATTCTGTTACAAAAAATCGGTATGGCAACATTGCCTGTAGACATAGACCGAGCCCTATTGGAGATGACACTTAAAACCTATGGTAGAAGATGATAGTTTTACTTATCATGTGAAACAGCAGTCGGCGGATCAGATAAATAAGGCTGCTCACTCCTTGATAACAAAGGAACGCACACAAAAGCTTGATTTATTAATTCACCTGCTTTCAAACCTGACGCAGGCCCTTGTTGTCTGTGGTCCGGAAGGCATCGGTAAAACGACGTTACTTAACATTTTGCAAGGGCGCAAGACTGAATCATGGCGCTATTGCCTTGTACAGGGTAATGCCGCCGTAAGTTTTGAGGCGATTCAGGAGCAGTTGGTCAGGGCGCGCTATGAAGGCCAATCTAAACAAGTGGTATTAATTATTGATAATGCGGGTGAATTAGTCCCCGGCCTGATCGCGACAATCATTCAATATGCAGCGGCAAATCCCGCTTTAAGGGTGGTTTTCGCTTTAACACATGATGAATTACAGGTAAAACGAGGTTCGGATCGAGCGATTGATGATTGCCATATCATTGAAATTCCTTCCTTATCAGAAAAACAGTGCGGCGACTTTTTACAACACTTGTCAACAAAGCCTTATGCAAATCTGTCGTTTAAAACAATCAATGACAATATGATAGCGCATATTTATCGCGAGACGCATGGGGTTCCGGGAAGGATTATCGCCGATATATCGGGGGTGTCATCCGGTGCTAAGCAAGGGGGGAAATTGAAATGGATACTTATTCTCGCCATTGCCGCAGCAATCGTTATAGCGTTAGGCATTCAGTGGCTATTATCATCGACGCCACGTCATACTGCTCCCGGCATTGTTTTGCCTCTTGAGTCATCAAAAGATAATGATAAAAAAGTGATAGCTCCTCCTACTGCTGTCGAACAGAAAGCCGACAATATCGAAATTGCCCCTCCACGGCCAGAGTCGCAGATAATGCTCCCGCTGCCGCCAGTTCAGCCGGTTATCCAGCAGCAATCAGTACCGGCCACTCCCACTCCTGTCCGCGGTCCTTATCTAAGTCCGGTAGAAAATGAAGGGCATGACACGAAAGACGCATTAGCGCCTTCAGTCGAAGTCAATGTAAACAGGAATAATCAACAGCCCGTTACCGCCCCGGCAAAGCCTGAGTCGGCAAGCTCGGCTGTTGATAAGCAGTTAACAAATAATGCGTTGCATTCCGCGCCAATTGCTCCTATATCAATACAGGCAACGCAGCCAATGCCGCTTGGCGCTGAACAACAAAAACAGTCGGAATCAGTTAAAGCAACTAATGATGCCCAACCGCCTATTACTCAGGATTTGGAGATCAAAGCCCAACCCGAGCCGGTACGTACGATTGGAGTTGATCAGAAGTTGGACAAAAAGCAGCCGGACATCGCTCAGCAGAAAATGGCAGAGCGGCTTTGGGCTTCGCGAGAAAAATTAAAACAAGCTGAACTGAAGAAGGCGATCAATGGTGTGGAATCGATTACGGCCAATAAGCTCGAAACAATCCAGATACCGCCAAAGCCCGTAGAAATTACGGCAGTCCCTGAGCAGCGCGCCATAGAAACTACGGCAGTCCCTGAACAGCGAACTATAGAAACTGCGGTACCACAGCAATCGGAACCTGGTCGTATCGGTTCCCTACCGACTTCGACACTTCCGCCATCCTTGGCACTCGAAGCGCCATTGGCGTCGTCAGCAAATAATTTTACGTTGCAGCTTATGGTGTTATCAAAACAATCATCTGCGGACGATATGATCAAGAGGTACCCGGCGTTGGGGCCGGATATTAGGATTACTAGAACGATAGTCAAAGGCAAAGAGAAATTTATTTTAGAGTATGGCTCATATCCCGATGCCCCATCAGCAAATAAAGCCAAGGAATCCTTACCCTTTGAATTCCACAGAGCATTAGTAAGAAAAATAGCTCAGTAAACATAGATTGTACCCACAGGGCCGATATGTTACCCATGCGCTAAAACACCATAAAATTTTAAACCGGAATAATTAAATCCATGACCGCATTAAAAAACGATACTTTTATTAGAGCGCTGTTAAAACAACCTGTGGACTACACGCCGATTTGGATGATGCGCCAAGCGGGGCGTTATCTGCCGGAATACCGGAAAGTCAGAGAGCAGGCCGGCAGTTTTTTAGATCTGTGTACCAATCCGGAGCTGGCTTGCGAGGTTACTCTACAGCCGTTACGGCGCTTTGATTTTGATGCGGCCATTTTGTTTTCGGACATTTTGACCATTCCCGATGCCATGGGATTGGGGCTTTATTTTACCGAAGGTGAGGGACCTAAATTCACCCATCCGGTCAGGACTGCGGCAGATGTGAATAAATTGCCGATTCCCGACCCGGAAACGGATTTGCGTTACGTAGTCGATGCGGTTCGTCTGATAAGAAAGAACCTGCAAGGCAGCGTACCGTTAATCGGATTTTCCGGTAGCCCCTGGACGCTGGCGACGTATATGGTCGAAGGCGGCAGCAGCAAGAGCTTTCAAAAAGTCAAAAGCATGATGTATGAGCAGCCCAAGTTGATGCATGTTATGTTGGATAAACTGGCGCAATCGGTCGCGGCTTACTTAAATGCTCAAATTGAAGCGGGTGCTCAGGCAGTCATGTTATTCGATACCTGGGGCGGCATGTTGACGAGCGAAGATTATGTCGAATTTTCCTTATATTACGCCAAACAAGTCAGGGCCTTGCTTAAAACCAATATAGACGGGCAGCAGATTCCAACCATCCTGTTCACCAAAGGCGGCGGGCTCTGGCTGGAAGCCATGGCCGATTCAGGCTATGACGCTCTGGGCCTGGATTGGCAGACCGATATACAACAGGCTCGCGTCAGGGTCGGTCATCAAGTCGCTTTGCAGGGTAATATGGACCCGGTTGCGCTGTATGCCAGTCCTGACGTCATCACCGAAAAAATAAAAACCATCTTACATAAATACGGCTCGGGTTCGGGTCATGTGTTCAACTTGGGACACGGTATTTTGCCTGATATGAATCCTGATCATGTTAAAGCAATGGTTGATGCGGTACATCAACACAGCCGGACTTATCATCAGGCATAAGCATTTAATCTAATCAATAAAGAGGTTACGACTATGAGAATATCGAACACTTTGCTGGCAATCAGCTTACTCGCTGTCAATCTGGGCGTTAGTGCGGAAAGCAAGCCTATTGATATCGTAGTTCATAGGAGCCCGACCTGTACCTGTTGCGGAAAATGGCTGGAGCATCTGAAAGAAAATAATTTTAATGTAGAAGATATCGTCACTAATGACGTACAGGCGGTAAAAGATAAATACGGCGTTACCAGGGAAATGGCTTCCTGTCACACAGCCATCGTTGATGGCTATGTGGTTGAAGGCCATGTGCCTGCCGATGACATAAAAAAATTATTGAAAACCAAGCCCAAAGTTGCCGGGATTGCGGTGCCGGGTATGGTTAACGGTAGTCCCGGCATGGAAATGGGCGATACAAAAGACGCTTATAAAGTGATGAGTTTCGACCGCGAAAATCATACCAAAGTATTCAATAGTTACGAAGGCACGCAATGACTTATGACGGGCTGCCCCAGCCCGAACCCCTTCATGTGCAAATCGGCTCCAGACAGATCTATCTGGCCGGTGACGTGGGGGGGACAAAAACCCTGCTGGCACTGTTTGATGCCGAAGGCGATGATGTTACATGTCTAAAAAAAGAGCAATTTTCCAGTACCCACTATCCAACGTTTACCGAGTTATTAACATCGTTTTTGACTGACACAGATTGCACGCAGATAGCTGCTGTCTGTCTCGGCGTGGCCGGTGTTATTGCCAATGGCAGTTGCGAAACAACCAACTTGCCGTGGGCACTCAGCAGTAAAGAAATTGGCGAGCGGGTCAATACTCAAAATGTCTGGTTGTTGAATGACCTCGAAGCAACCGCATGGGGCTTATTGGACTTGCCGGAGCACAATTTTGTCGAGTTGAATCCCGATGCACAACCGCAGCAAGGCAATATTGCCGTGATCGCGGCCGGAACCGGCTTGGGTGAAGCAATAATCGCATGGAATGGTTCCGCGTATCATATTATTGCCAGTGAAGGCGGGCATGCCGATTTTTCGCCGACTAATGAGCGGGAAATAGCCTTGCTCAGGCACTTACTGGCAAAATATTCTGAGCGTATCAGTTGTGAGCGGCTGATATCCGGTGAGGGCCTGGTCAATATTTATCAATTTCTCAAGCACGCCAGTTACGCACAAACTAACCCGGAAACCGAGTTCCAGATGACTGAGCGAGATCCGGCCGCAGTCATAGGCGAAGCGGGCGTTGCGGGGAGTGATGCGCTGTGCGTCGAAGCGTTAAACCTATTTTGCAGATTATATGGAGCGGAATCAGGAAATCTGGCTTTAAAATGCCTGCCTTATGGCGGAGTTTATCTGGCCGGAGGCATAGCTGCAAAAATTTTGGCTGTATTGCAGCAAGGCGAATTTATGCAGGGCTTCTTGGCAAAGGGACGTTGCCGTGCCGTCTTGCAGAAAATACCCGTTAAAGTCTGCACCGATCAGGAGGTCGCTTTATTAGGTGCGTTAAGTTACGCTAAAAAAAGGCTAAGTTAGATATGAAAATTGACGGTTTTAAAGCAGTACGTTAATTTGCGATAGTAGAAATACTTGTTAAGCCGTAGTCGAAGGGTTAGGCATCTTGGTCGGCTGATAGCCAAGTTATAAAAATAGTCTAACAGTGCTACTCTAAGGTAGGATAAGCATTAATGCCGATGTAGCTCAGTTGGTAGAGCAACTGATTCGTAATCAGTAGGTCGTGGGTTCGACTCCCATCATTGGCTCCAGTTAAATCAATTACTTATTGTGATTTTGCTTGATGAGTTAATTTATCGAGTCACCAATAAGTCACCATCAGGATTGATTTCCCCCATTACACCTTTAAAAAAGTCACCGGCAACGACTGCCGGAAAATAATAAAACTTTGATAAAGAGATAATGAAAAATGAACTTCAACATTGCAACCGAACAAGAAAGGCCCGGATTCCCAACCAAACATTTTAATGATCCCTTGTTTGATCAGACCATCTTTGCAGCGGCCAGAGAATTTTTAAAGGGGTATCAGGGCGGGCACTGGGACTGTGTAACCACATCGGAAGGTGTCCCGTTTATGATTCCGGGACAGGATACCTGTATTTTAATAGCACCCTCAACCAAACAAGAACTTGAAGTAGATAACACACTGGCCGGATTTATACTGACTCACATTGTGTTAACGGGTAAGATTCAAGACGGGATGACCACCTATTCACAACAGCATTATGATTTAAGAGGGGTTATTGCTGACTACTGCATCGAGCTGGACAGAGGGGACGTGTTGAAAGCACTCTTGCATTAAGGCTTAGGGTTTTAGTCCGGGGTTACCCCGGACTAAAACCCACCCCTCATTTTTAGGCAAAGCGGCCTTTGTCCACTGCGGGGAGTAGCCGGTTAAATTCGGCCAGTTTTTCAGATTTTTTGCTCAGTAAAATGCCTCGTACTTTTTCGTACTTTGAGGCGCCAACAAAACACCTGCGGGGATGTTGTCCACATTGTCGGGTAAGAATCCCCCACCGGCAACAACACAAAATTGCACGTACCGCCGTTGACTCACTTTCCATGCTTCGGGCAACTCATAGGTAATAGTTATTGAGTCCCCCGGCCAAACATTTTTGGTTTTAAGATTCGAGAATACTTCATCATATGGAAACCAAACCAGCAGCCCCGTAGCACAATCAAGCATAATCACCCTCGGGTCTCGGTACGTGCGCGGTGCCCAAGGAAACTTTGGCTTATTATCGAGTATCCCCTGAAAGACGCCTTGTAGGCTTACTACAAATGTTTTTTTATCGATTATGTAAGGGTGGATTTGGAGTGTTGAAAGCTCCTTTGTTCTGTCCCAATCAATGGGGAGCCTGGTGTTTTTGTTTATTCGTTTGTTGGAAATGGCGCGCCAGTAATTAATATTCATTGTATACCCCTCTTTTTTGCCATGTTAAGGTTATTTCAGCGACCTCGCCCATAAATTGGGATTCTGAAGCCGTTGTTTTATTAGACTTTTTAACTGTTCGAATCGTAGATTTCCGGCTGCCGGCTATATCGATTTCCATGATCTTATGATGCTTATTCTTGAACAGTCTCAGCGCTACGATGTCAGACCCATTTAGCATCCCGCGCCTGAATTGCCAGAGGCTCAGCCCCCGGAAAGCCCATTTTTGAATCTCTGCAATCAGTTCCTTATTGCTGGCCTCGACCAGAGGCGGCGCTGGTTCTTCTGGCGCGTGGTGGCGGCGATAATTGGCAACGGTAAAGTTATGCCCCGGCTTGATGTCGTAAAGCGCGTGGTGGGCATCCAGTTCGGCTTTCCAGGCATCCAAATTCTTTTTAATGGACGACGAACACCCTCCTATTTGCTTATAAACCCAATTTTTTGTTATCTCGATTTTTTCGGGTGGCGAGGTTGCAAGAGAATTGATTTTCATTTGTTGATTTATTACCTCCCGGATTCTTCGCCGGGTTAATTCTTTTAATTGCATGGTTTTTATTTACCTTTCAATGGCTTGTTGTTTTTTAACAGCCTTTGCAGAGTGGGCCTGTTAAAGTGGCAAGTATTAAGAAGCAGTGCAGAAGTGCAGTAAAACACCTGTTTTTATATTGTTCCTCGGGAGATTTAATGTTTATAAGGAGACTTTATGGAAAATGATGTTTTACTGCACTTTCTGCACTGAAATTTTTAATCAGGCACCCCGAATCCGTTTAAATCCCAATCAGATTGTTTATAGTTTGGGTTTGGGCTGGAACTATCGATGACCAGAATACCGGCCCAAAGAGTTTTCCCATTTGAGCGCCGGTTATTAAATCCCCGTTCTCCCAACTGTCTACCCAGCCGTACTGAACTAAGCGGCCTCAAGCCATTATCAACACACCAACTCTTATAACTTATGTAAATAGCCGTTGATGGGGTCTCGTGGTCAACAACAAGTCCGCAGCACTCACTCAACCATCTCCCCGTTAAGTCTTGATCCGCCTGATAGTCATCAGTCGCTTTTTTAACGGTTTTCGGGGTATCGCGTAACCCCTGTTGAAGCCACCCAAGGCAACCATCGACCATCCAAGCCAAGATGTGTGGAGCTTCTGCTTTCAGGGTGGCCAGTAGCTTCGGGTCTTTTTCCTCCGGCTTAAATGTGCGCTGGAATGGGAGTAGTCTCTGTCTTCGCCATATGCCGTGGTCAGTCCCTTTGATCATTGGCTTGTGATTGCCAAGCATCCACAGCGTGAACTGGGGGGTAAACTCTATCGGGGGCTTATTCAACTCCCTTGCGCTTATGGCGGCTCCACCGGTGGCGTTCTTGATGAAGCCCTCATCTAGCGCCACACCGTCCGAAGTTTCATCGCAGACAATAAAACGCGCACCGCGTAGCATGGCCCTGTCCGGACTTGCAGCACCGGCTGCCCGTTTTGCTTCCGTCAAGGTTTCAAATGCAACAGTTCGAGCATAATCACCGAATATATATTGCAGTAGGCTCACAAAGACAGATTTACCATTAGATCCGAAGCCAAAGCAAAATATAAACAGTTGTTCCTCGACAGATCCCGTTAAAGAGTAGCCACACACGCGGTGGAGCCAATCTATCAACTCAACATCATTACTAAAAATTTCTGTTAAGAATGCCAGCCAACGAACCGCTAACTTAGCATCGCCAATAACCTCAACTTTTAACGATTTGGTGATGTAATCGTTTTTCAGTGCTGGTCGGCCCCTCCCTATTTTTAAATCAAGAACCTGTTTGGCATTGTCGAAACCTATCAAAAAAAGGTCTGCATCAACTAGCACTATAGATAAGCGGATTTCCTCAAAGTCTTGCAAGAATGTCACCGCTGCATCCCTGATACGTATTTTCTGGGAGGCTCTAGACCATTTTACGAAGTCCTCCGCATCATCCAGGTGGTCGGCTCCCTCTCGGTAGATTTGGTCCGGCAATGCCGCTGCAAGCCGCCGAACTGTAACGCCGTCGGGGTCCCACGCCCAGCCCCCACCACCCCAATATAGCCACGCTTTTGCTTCCGGAATATATCTGATGTCAGAACCGAAACTATCCATTAAACGCCACGCGTTGCCCAGCTCCGATAGGGGGCGAGTGTCCGCCGTTCCGTCTCGTACATCCACGCCACCCATTACACGGGGTGTTGGTAAGGGCTTTTCTACCGGCAGGACTGCAAGAGCTTCCGGGCTTAGCATGTCTTTTAAAACGCCAAGGCCTTGGGTTGTGGCTATGTCATTGGCATCACTTATTTTTTTAATAGGCATGTGACACCCCTGAGCTGTTGCGGGCAGGAAGTACAACCTTGCCGCCGACGGCAAGCGCTGCCTCCCTGGCGCACCGTTGGCCGGTCCCTGATTCGTCCCAATCGCCTACAATCACAATGGTATTGGACTTGCAGCAAGCCCTCACCCACTCCGTAACAGGCTTTAAATTACCGGCATCAAAGCAAACAAATACAGGGTTCCCGGTTGCCTCATAGACGCTACAGCCGGTGGCAAACCCCTCAACCAAAATCAGTATAATGTCGTCGGATATGCCAAACGGGTAGGGTAGCGTTACACCTGAAGGGTGGATACGATCTAGCCACCCAGAAGGGCAACCCTCGGGCATATCTACAAGGTAATAACATTCTTTCTTCTTTCCCCCCGGCAAAAACCGTTTTTCTCCGGCTCCTGTAATAGTCTGTAAGTTGAATAGTTCGCCCTCCCAATACATGGGGACAACCAACCGGCCAGCGCCATCTACCCGAACACCGTAGGGTTTGACGCTCTTTTCAATCAAGTAGGGGTGGTCCTCTGGCGCGTCTCTTAGTTGCTCCCACGTAGCCCTAGATTTGATGGAGACCCGGTATTGTCGCTCTGTTGTTTTTTCATCTTGGGCAAGCTTTTTGGCATCCGACATTGGATCACCGCCTTTCGGATTGAACCAAACATACTTAGTTTCAGGATAGGTAAAGTCCCCGAAAGTAAAGCCTTTTGAAAACGCCCTAATCCAACAGTTTTTGCCCTCGTCATTTTTGAAATAACCATCTTCTGGAATATCACACGAACAATTCAAAGCCTGTTTAACGGCTTCTTGTAACGTGGTGGTTTTTATTCGCTTTGCTTTTTTAGTCATAAAACCACCCACAGCTTTACATACATAGGGGTTGTGTTAGACTTTTGGCGCAGGTTTTTGGACTCCCCGGCGTTGGCGCGCCGGGGAGTCATGCGGCACCGCCCACATTCCCCGTGTGCTCGGCTTCATACCGCTCGACAACTTCACGAGGGTAACGGATTGCCTTTCCTAACTTTAAATAACCGACCCCTGTACCTCGCCGCCTCCAATCTTGCAATGTGCGAATAGACACTGACCATCTGTCCGCTAGTTCGGCCTCGGTGAGTGCTGTTTTTGTGTTCTGTGTGCTCATTTATTAAACTCCGTAGTGTAAGTAGTACTACGTATAAGTATGAGGTTGCACAGCCGGTATCGTCTAATAGTTACGATTCGTAAGTAACTGTAAAATATAGGTTAAATTGCCACATAACCCCTGGGGCTCTAGGGGAGTTTACCCCTGAAAATAAATCAAAATAATGGCTGATTTTTGGAAAATTTGCGGCAATGACTGCCGGTCTCACTGAAAAAATGCTCCGCGTTATACGCTCACCGGGGAGTTGATCGATACATTTCCAGCACTTAACCGGTTCCAGCTCTACTCTTAAAAGGGGTGGCGCAATAAATCAGGATCAGTTAGACTCAGCCGCAATTCTTAACCGCTTAGCCTTGGTGTTTGTAAGTTGAAGCAGACACTACGATCTAGCCGATTCATAAAATATTACAAAAAGCATGAACTCAAAAAGTGTCTTTACTATCCTTAGCTTCATACTTTTTTTAGCATCTCCTTTAGCAGTAGCTAAAAATTGCACGAAAGGCAAACCATGCGGTAATGCATGCATAAGTATCACTTATAACTGCTACGTAGGAACAATCACAACTCCAACCCCGACTTGTTTACCCTCCCAGGTACTTCAAAACAATGTTTGTGTGACTCCAACCCCGACTTGTTTACCCTCCCAGGTACTTCAAAACAATGTTTGTGTGACTCCAACCCCGACTTGTTTGCCTCCACAGGTACTTCAAAACAACGTTTGTGTGACTCCAACCCCGACTTGTTTGCCTCCACAGGTACTTCAAAACAACGTTTGTGTGACTCCAACCCCGACTTGTTTGCCTCCACAGGTACTTCAAAACAACGTTTGTGTGACTCCGACTCTACCCCGGTCCTCGCCATCCGTGCCACCTCAAGACAAGAAGGTAATTAGTGGCGATTTAATCGCGCTCAATAGCAAATATGTCCCAGGCAGCATCAAACTGAGCTGTATTAACACTACAATGGGCTTGTTTAACGCCTCCATTATTTACGACGGCTTAAGGTTTCTGCTTGATAACGTAGCTAAAGAGGAAAATACTTGTTTTGGTTACTCGGCCAAATATAGTGATTTAACAAACTTGATCACGGTCCTTAACATTGGCGTTGATAATGTAAATTACCGCGCGTCCTTTATATTAAACGGCTACTCTTTATCACTAATCGATTTAAAGGATAACTCCAAAGACCGGTCAAGCACGGCTTATAATCGTGATGACTGGGGCGACTGGGGAAATGATGACGGTGACTGTTTTAATACGCGAGATGAGGTATTGCTTACATTTGACCAATACAGCACAACCGCCTGTAATTTTTCCGCTGGGTTGTGGACAGACCCTTATACAGGGATTAATTACACCTCAAAATCAGACCTAGACATAGATCACATCGTCCCTATACATTATGCTCATGACCACGGGGCGGCAAATTGGCCGGCTGCATTAAAAAAACAGTTCTACAATGATATTTCAAATTTATTGCCAGTTTCAGCAAGCGTAAATCGAAGCAAAGGTGACAAATCCCCGGCGGAGTGGATGCCTCCCAGCACCTCTTATCATTGCTCTTACGTAAGCTCTTTTCTTTATGTCGTTGACAAATATGATTTGGATATTAGTCCAGCAGAACGGAATACTATTAAATCTAAATGCTTACAGTGAATTTAAACTTTAAGTTTTCCGAAGCCCGCGCCCAGTAACACAGTTATATTTTTAAACGGTCTGGGGACTCTATTAAATGGACTCCCCTATGACCGCTTCCCTCTATACCTACCTCACAACCCCATCAATCCGGTTATTTGTTGTCCGTGCTGCTCAAGAGCATCCCTGACGCTGTCTTGACCAAACCTTGAATAAATCGCCGTGGTGCTCTGATTTGAGTGATTTAGGACTTTACCGATCAAGTGTAAGCTGTTGCCGGATTGAGCCAGCCAGCTGCCCACAGTTCGGCGTAAATCGTGTAATCGGACATCCTCTAACCCAGCCTCTTTTCTAATACGCTCCCAAGGTTTGGCAATGTTTACCAGATGACAGCCGGGATTCCTGCCGACGATTACAAAAGGGTTGCCCTCTACACGTTGTACTTTGCTCAAAACATCCAGGGCGGCAACGCTCAAAGGCAAATAATGAGGCTTTCCGTTCTTGGTATCAGCTAACCTTAACTCTTTGCGATCCAGGTTAATATCTGACCACTTAAGCGGTAACAGCTCCTCTTTACGAACCCCGGTTAATAGGTAAAGCCAGATAGCAGCCACCACATAAGTGTTTAACTCCTTGTTAATGGCCTCAACAAGTCGGGGGAACTCCTCCTGTGATAGAAACCGCTCCCTTTTCTCCTCTTTAAATTTCTCAATTCCAAAGCAAGGGTTTACATGGTCTTCAGGAACAAATCCCCAAACCCGCGCCAAGTTGAACATCTTTGATAATAGCCAATAGACCCGGTTTGCTTGGTAGTGCCCATGCTTTCCAAGTTTAGAATGCAGGGCAGCCACATCGGCGCGTTTGATGTTGGTTACTAACAGGTTGCCCCATTCAGGGATAATAAACCGGTTGAGCCTTGTTATATCGTCCCCGCCTGATTTTTTATTGCTGGCATGACGATCGATATAAGCCGCGCATAAATCCTTAATCAATTTACCTTGTCGCTCTTTTTGCCGCTCCTGTAATGGATTAATACCATTGTTAAGCCCAACAAGTTTTGCCCTTGCATCCTTCCGGGCTTGATCCAGTGTTAAAACAGAATAACTCCCGATCACCATTAAGTTTTTCCGGTTGTTATCCCGATAGTCCAGCACAAAGGATTTTTTGCCGGTAGGGTAAATCCGAACACCGAAACCCGGTATCTCATCATCCCAAACAATATGCTTTGCTTTCCCGTTATGGGTTTGGGAATCTATAAATTTTTTAGTCAGCTTCACGATATGCACCTATTTTTTGAGTCACCCATAAGTCACCACGAGTCACCATAATAAACAGTATTTGGCGGTAGTAAAGGAATATGTTAGGCTGCGATTTTAAAGGTATTACAGGGTGTGTAAGTAGGTGGCGGTAGGGGTTGCCAAGAGATTCGTAATCAGTAGGTCGTGGGTTCGACTCCCATCATTGGCTCCATGATTTCAATAAGTTAGCTTATTTCATCCAACTCATTTTAATGTCCCGTAGCTAAATCGTAGCTATAACGCCCGATGCTGTCGCTCGGAATGTAGATAATCTGTCTACATAACCCGCTAAATGCTCACTGGATAAATGGGCATAATGTGGGGAGTCATTTGTTTGGCTCGTACCAATATAAAGACCAAAAAACCACATTTACACTAATTATTCAATAAGATACAGAGAAAAACAGCGGAAAAATATTTCGCGATATTTGGCATTAAAACAAATAAAAAATAACCAAAAACTACTGGATTTGTATTTTATTTGGTGCTTTTCTTGTGAATTTTAAATGCGCTGGCTATTGCTTTGACATCACTGCTTGATATAGCTTCTGTAATTCATCGTCTGTTGTTCGGTCATTGATTCTTTGCCTGTAAAACACATAGAAAACTTTTCGGAAATACTTGCCTCATTCTCATGCGCTACGATCATCGTTACACACAACTCTGTCTTGTTTATCAGAGGGCGAGACAACTATCCAGTAAGTGCTGCCCGTGGGATAACTTGGACACTGTAAGAAATTTGTTTTGCAATATTACAGATGGCCTATTACTTGCTGCTTTTAATCCAGTATCGTCGGAGCGGTTATGTAGAACGGAACTTATTCGAATCATTCTGGCTAAGATTTAATACCAATATAATGTATTACGTATACAAATATATAAGCTTAACCGGAAGCAGGTTGATGTCGTTGAACCTAAAAAACGCAGTTGGTCCGCGAAAAGCACAAGTGCTTGATGTGATTTTGTGGGTTAAATAATTTTTTAGGCTGACAAATAATGCTTGTCCCGAAAGGATTAGTGCTTTTGAATCGTACTCTATAATTTAGATAATGACATGTCGCTAAAAAAAGAATGTTCCATAACCCAAAATTGGGTTGAGAGCGAATTGCGTTTGGTTGGTACATTGGATAGCCGCATGATTAGCTTGTTAAAGGCGATAGATCAAAGCGGCTCTATCAATCAGGCTGCCAAACAAGTGGGTTTGAGTTACAAAGGTGCTTGGCAGATGATAGCGCGTGCCAATAATCTTGCCCCCAAAATTTTAATTGTTACCTCAACCGGCGGCAGTAAGGGGGGAGGTACCTGCCTGACTGTCGCCGGTCGTTCGCTGTTGCTGTTGTTTACTCGCCTGGAACTACGGCACAAGCAGTTTTTGCAGAAACTCAATCAGAGCCTGGCGGACGATCCAGATGTAATGCGGCTTCTGAAACCGCCGTCAATCAAAACCAGCGCAACCAATCAACTACTTGGTACTGTTGTTGTCATCCAAACGAGTGCTGTTAATGCCGAAGTATTTGTCGAATTAAAGGGCGGCGAACAGATTATTGCATTACTCACTTTGTCGGAGTTTAGGCAACTTGAACTCGGCATCTGTAATGATATGTTAGTGCTGATCAATGCCGCGGAGATTTTTGTCGTCCCCGATTCATGCGACGACTTTCGGCTGGCATGTAACTACCTGTGCGGCACGGTGCTGCTTGTCCAACATGATGACGTAAATTCAGTGGTAGTGGTTCAGCTGTCTGGCGGCGATAGTCTTATCGCCAGAATATCCGAAGCCAATGCCGAAGTATCAGGGTTGAGTCCCGGCATGTCGGTTTATGCCGTTTTCGAAAGCAGTGCCGTGATACTCGGTGCGGTATCTCAAGATGCGGGCAAGGCTGTTAACCAAATAAAAAATCTCAATTGCTGTTAGTTATAAAAGCAGAACGGTGCGACCGTATGATAGTTTTTGAATGAAACGAAGCAAAACCAAGCGTTCAGATTTTCATGAGTCTTTAATTTGCCGCGATATATTTATGCCTCGGCAAACCGTACAGGCTTCGCAATGGCGGCATTGCCCGGGTTCACGAGTCTGATGAGCCAAGTGCATTTCCAGTTTATCCATTCTTGCCATCATGCAACTGGCGGCTTTTCCTACCGGGTCGGAAACCAAGTCATAATCTGGATCTATCTGGGCATCGTTTTGGCTTTTTCCGCTTTTATGCGGGATCACCCGTCCGGGAATGCCGACAACGGTGCAGTATGCGGGGACGTTTTTAACGACGACTGAGTTAGCGCCTACCCGGACGTGGTTACCCAATATGATTGGGCCTAGGATTTTGGCGCCGGCGCCGACCATGACCCCGTTGCCCAGAGTGGGGTGGCGCTTTTCCTTGTTCCATGTGGTACCGCCGAGCGTAACGCCATGATAAAGCGTAACGTCGTCGCCCACTTCCGCCGTTTCACCGATAACAACGCCGGTGCCGTGATCGATAAAAAAGCGCCTGCCTATCTTGGCGCCGGGGTGAATATCGACATGGGTCAGCCAGCGCGCCATGAACGAAAGCCAGCGGGCTGTCAGTTTCCAGCCGCTTTGCCATAAACAATGATTGACGCGATAGAAAAGCACGGCATGAACGCCGGGATAGGTGAGGAAAACTTCGAGGCTGTTGCGTGCAGCCGGGTCACGCTCCTGGACGCAGCAGACGTCCTCGCGCATCAGCATGTACCATGCAGGCTTTGCGACCGGTATTTCCTGGTATGCTTCTCGGGTTGCGGTGTAGTTGGCGGCGGGCAGGGCGGCTGCGTGGATTATCGGGTTTTCGGCTATGATGTTTGCGCGGCTCATAAAAATCCGGTTAATTGAGGAGGGTGTTTGGTATAGCGGCGGAACCTGGATACAAACCGGAATAGAACCCGGCCAATTCCGACGCTTCCGGCGTCCGCTTGTAGCGGTTTACAAATTGTCGAATCAATGCCAGTAGACAATGAGCTTGCGGCTGACTCAGCGCAATGCCGAGTCTTTCATAAACTTCGATGACCGCGCGGGAACCCGAGTGTTTACCCAGAATAAGCTGATGGCGGCGGCCGACTAGCGCGGGGTCTACCCCCTGGTAATTGGCCGGGTCTTTGAGCAATCCGTCGACATGTATCCCGGCTTCATGGCTGAACACGCGCTTGCCGACTAAACTTTTACGCCAGCCCAAGGGTTCCCCGGAGGCCGCTTCCACTTTTTCGGACAGTGGCAGGAAATTACTGAGGTCGATGCCGGTGTCAAGTCCGTGCAGCTGGTGCAGCCCGAGTACAACCTCTTCCAGCGCCGCGTTGCCGGCCCGTTCGCCGAGGCCGTTAACGGTGGTGTTGACGTGGGTCGCTCCGGCTACGGCCGCTGCCAGGGTGTTGGCTGTCGCAAGCCCCAGGTCGTCGTGGGCGTGCATTTCAATAGCCAGATCGGTCGCGGCGCGTAGCCGTTTAATCCGCTCAGCCAGCCTGAAGGGCTCCATAATGCCCACCGTATCGGCATAGCGGATGCGCACGGCTCCGGCTTGTTGGGCCGTTTCCGCGACTGTGCACAGAAAGTCCTGGTCCGCCCGCGAGGCATCTTCCATGCCGATGCACACGGCAAATCCCATATCCCTTGCTTCGCGCACGCAGTTGTGAATAGTCGCCAGCACATGCTTGCGATCCCTGCCCAATTTGCCGGCAAGCTGCTGGTCGGATACCGGTATCGAAAGATTGACGTAGTGCACGCCCAAGCCGACGCAGCCCGCCAGGTCTTCCCGGCGCATTCTGGCCCAGACCATTAGCCGGGTCTTGAGCCCCAATTCCGCCAGGATTTTGATTTCTTCCCGTTCCTTTTCTCCCATCGCGGGAATACCGATCTCCAGTTCCGGCACGCCGAGCGCCTCCAAGCGCCGGGCGATTTCGATTTTTTCTTCCAAAGAGAACGACACCCCGGCGGATTGCTCACCATCCCTGAGCGTCGTGTCGTTGATAATGATGGCGGGTGTGGAAGTCATGCTTGCAATCAAGTATCGGCCGAGAAGGAACTGCCGCAGGAACAGGAGGATTTCGCGTTGGGATTGCTGAACGTGAAGCCGGAGCTTTCCAGGCTTTGTTCGAAATCGATGGTGATGCCCTGAACCAAGGGCAGGCTTTCGGCGTCTATGAAAACATTGACGCCGCCAGTTTCGATGGCAGTATCCGATTCGGTGCCTGTCGACTCCAGCATCATGCCGTATTGCAGGCCGGCGCAACCACCGCCTGAAACCTGTATGCGGATGCCGGTTGCGCCGGTCGTGGAGTTTTGCAGGAAGCGATTAACCGCAGTGATGGCGTTTTCGGTGAGGGTGAGCATGATGTATCTCCTGTATCAGGTTGTGATGAAGTTTGTTTTTTTGCAGCAATACATATGCCAGGTATTTATAGGCTTGGGAATTGGCCGATTTTGTCGATTAAGCCGTCGCGGTAAATAGATCGTTGTTAAAAACGATTTAGGGGAGCTCTGCTTTTCGCCAGATAGGCGGGTATGCAGCGATCAGCCATTCCGGATGTACAGGTTGGATGCAGAGAAATTTTGATTGTTCCCGGCATTATTATTGCTACTATATTATTTATTCGTTATGTAATATAGGATATAACGAAGCTACCTTTACCCGAGGAACTGCTATGAATTCCCCAGCGCCCCACTATTGCGAATGCGATTTCGGTGAGTGCCGTACCGATTTGTTACCACTGTTATTTGAAATGAGCCAGATTGTCACCGAGACCGGCAACCTGTCGACGACCTTGCAGATTCTGGTTCGCCTGATGAAGCGGCACATGAAAGTGATCCGTGGCATGGTGACGCTTTACAACACGGATTACGGCAAAATCTTCATACACGAGAGTTTCGGCCTGACCGACGAGGAAGCGGCAAAAGGCGTCTATTTTCTAGGTGAAGGCATCACCGGCAAGGTCGTGGAATCGGGCCAGTCCATCATCGTACCGCGCATCAGCGAAGAACCCGAATTCCTGAACCGGACCGGCAGCCGTGACGACGTGGCCGACTCGAAGTTGTCCTTTCTGTGCGTACCGATCATGCGCGGCCGCAAAGTGATGGGCACCATCAGCGCCGAGCGCATCTACGACAACCAAAGCCTGCTCAAACTTGACGTCGAAATCCTGTCGATACTGGCCGCTACCACAGCCTATGCGGTAGAGCTGCATTTGTTGGAAAACGTCCGTAAAGTTGAGCTTGAGGCGGAAAACCGGCGCCTGCACAACGCCCTCAAGAAAAAGTTTAAACCGGACAATATTGTCGGCAACTCCAAACCGATGCAGGAAGTGTTCAACTTGATCGAAAAGGTCAGTCGTTCGCGCACCACGGTCCTGATTCTCGGCGAAAGCGGGGTCGGCAAGGAGCGGGTCGCCCACGCCATCCACTACAACAGCCCCAACAGCGCGGAGCCGTTCATCATTTTTAACTGCGCGGCCTTGCCGGAAAGCATTATCGAGAGCGAGTTGTTCGGGCATGAAAAAGGCTCGTTCACTGGCGCCACGGCACTGCGGAAAGGCCGTTTCGAGGAGGCGAACGGTGGCACCATTTTTCTTGACGAAGTGGGCGAACTTTCCCTGCCGATGCAGGCCAAACTGCTGCGGGTGCTTCAGGAGAAAACCTTCGAACGGGTCGGCGGCAACGTGCCGATCAAGGTCAATCTGAGAATCATCGCCGCGACCAACCGCGATCTCCCTGAGATGGTAGCCAACGGCGAATTCCGGGAGGATCTCTACTACCGCCTCAACGTGTTTCCGATCACGATACCGCCGCTACGGGAGCGCGGCAACGACATTATCGAACTGGCCGATTTTATAGTCGCCAAATTCGCCGAAGAGATGGGCATAGCCATCCATAGGATTTCCACACCGGCCATCAACATGCTGCTGTGCTATCACTGGCCCGGCAATGTGCGCGAACTGGAGAATATCATTGCCCGCGCGATGGTGCTGGCAGACGACGGCGTTATCCACGGCTACCATCTCCCGCCATCGCTGCAACCTCCGGTGGTATCCGAGGTGACCGGCGGGGTGGGCAGCCTAGACGCCAGGCTTAATGCGATCGAATACGAGATGATAGTCGAAGCGCTGAAGTTGCATCACGGCAATACCACCGAGGCGGCGGCCCAATTAGGGTTAACCCGGCGCATACTTGGCCTGCGTATGGCCAAGTACGCGCTCAATCATAAGGATTATCGCTGAGCCTGACTTGTGTGCTTTTGTGTCCAAAAACATTTTCACCACGAAGGACACGAAGAATAAAACTTCGTGTTCTCGGCAATTGCTCCTGCATCGCCTAGAGGCACCAACAGTAGGTGCCTCTAGGCGATGCAGGAGCAGTTCGCCTCGTTCCCACGCTCCTGCGTGGGAATGCAGACCGAGGCTAGGCCTTGGCGCACAGGCTTTGAAAACTCAGAATATTTTTCATCGCGTTTAACAAATGATTGCCGGGCTTTAGTGCCGTATGCATTCCCACGCGGGAGCGTGGGAACGAGGAGTAAAAAATGTTAAACGACTCATTGGAACTGCACACAAAGGTACACCTGACGTCTATTTTGTACCTATCGGTACGCTAAATACCTGAAACTCGGGTGATCTGTTTCCCTCGTTCCCATGCGTTGCGCTCGTCGTTATACACATCTCGAAGTAGGATAGGTAGAACGCAGTGAAACCCATCAACCGTCATCAATAAAATCCCGGCAACGATGGGTTTCGCTACCGCTCTCCATCCTATTGTCTTGTCCTATAATGTTTAAACGAGAATATTGGTAGGGTGCGGTGAGGAACGAACCGCACCGTTCGCGTCGTCCTCGATTGATGCGGTTCACTGCGTTCACCACATCCTACCGCGCTGTAGGAGCGGGCCGCGCCCGCGACATTTGCGCGGAGATTACAGCGTTGTAGCACTTTCTCGCGGGCACGGCCCGCTCCTACAACGCTTAACTTAATGGCAGTGACGCAGCGCGTGGGAACGTGGAAAATCCTATATAGCTCAATCGGCGACTAAAGTCGCCGCCACATCAACCCGGCTTAAACAGCTGGCCTGATGTTTGCACAGTTTGTTTGGTATTCATAACGAACCGGGCAAAAACAATGCAACTCCATTCCGTTTCAAAGACCGCTTCAAAAACCGCGCCTGCAACCATCGCCACCTGCAATATCTGCACAATACGCCTTGAACAGCTTTGTTACCGCCGGGCCTGGTGGTTCAGGGCCTTCCGGGAAGTATTGGCGACCGGCATCCGTCTGTTCGCGCTCGCCTACAGATTGCCCGCCGACAGACACCCGCCCCGTTCGGCCATGTGTTACCGATGTTTACGTTTTCGTAAAAACGCGCTAAAGCAGCGTTCCGATTTGTTCAACCGGCTGGATCAGTATCTCAATCCGGTCTTTAATCGGGTGCGCGATTCCCTGTTGACCCAGGAAGAGCTGGAGCAGGCGCGCAGACTGGCGGGTAAGGCCGCCGAGCCGGATTTCTCCGAGCATTAGGCCGATATGGCATTGATGTTGCAATATTACTGTCATCACCCTCTCTCGGAGAACACCATGGATAACCAAGACCTTCAGGCCTTACTCGACGAGCCTGCCTGCGCGCATAATCACGGCGCCAAGAGCGGCTGCGCCAAAGGCCAACCCGGCGCCACCCAGGGCGGTTGCGCATTCGACGGCGCTCAGATCGCGTTGCTGCCGATTGCCGATGTCGCGCATATTGTCCACGGCCCCATCGGTTGCGCCGGAAGTTCCTGGGATGCGCGCGGCACCCGTTCTTCCGGGCCTGTTCTTTACCGTAAAGGCATGACCACCGATCTTTCCGAGATGGACGTGATCATGGGGCGAGGCGAAAAGCGCTTGTTTTTTTCGATTAAAGAAGCCATCGACAAATACCGGCCTGCCGCGGTTTTTATCTACAGCACCTGCGTTACCGCCTTGCAGGGCGACGACATCGAGGTCACCGCCAAGGCGGCCGCCCAGCGCTGGGGCGTACCGGTGGTGCCGGTTGACTGTGCCGGATTTTACGGCGGTAAGAGCATGGGTAACCGCATCGCGGGCGAGACCTTGTACAAGCATGTGATCGGCACGCGCGAGCCCGATCCGGTGCCGGACGCCGTGCAACGTCCCGGCATCCGGGTTCATGACGTTAACCTGATCGGTGAGTACAACATCGTCGGTGAGTTCTGGCGGGTAGCACCGTTATTCGACGAGCTGGGACTGCGCATACTTTGCACCCTGTCCGGCGACGCCCGCTTTCATGAAGTACAGAGCATGCACCGCGCCGAGGTCAATATGGTGGTGTGTTCCAAGGCCATGTTGAACGTCGCCAGAAAATTGCACGACGATTACGGCGCGCCGTTCTTTGAAGGCAGTTTTTACGGTATCGCCGATACTTCAGAGGCGTTGCGGGATTTTGCCAAGCGTCTGGACGACCCGGACCTGACCATGCGCACCGAAGCCTTGATAGCGCGTGAGGAGGAGGCGACGAAAATCGCTTTGGATCCCTGGCGGGTACGATTACAGGGCAAGCGGGCGTTGATTTTTTCCGGCGGCGTCAAGTCCTGGTCGGTGATTTCGGCGTTACAGGATTTGCAAATGACGGTGGTGGCCAGCGGTACTGAAAAATCCACCGAGGAAGACAAGGCGCGTATCCGCGAACTGATGGGCGAGAATACGCGCATGATCGACGATAACGATCAAACCGCGCTGATGGCGACGTGCCGCGAATACGGCGCGGACATTTTGATCGCCGGTGGCCGCTATCTACAGGCGGCGCTGAAATCCGGCATTCCTTTTCTGGACATCAATCACGAACGGGACTTCGGCTATGCCGGTTACGCCGGCATCGTTGAACTGGCCAAGCAGCTCAGCTATGCCATCAACAATCCGGTTTGGAGCAAGCTGCATAAACCGGCGCCCTGGGATAGTACGGGGAGCTGTTCGTTACCCGAAATCGGGGGCGGAAATCCCGCGTTGCTCCTAGACAGCGGCTTTCATAGCCGTTCGGTACAAACTCAGGGAGAGCTTAGATGATTCCCGATAAAGAATACCCCATTAAAAATTTGCACTATAGGCAAAACACAGTCCACGAAAGGCACGAAAAAAATAATCGAAAGAATTGTGTTGCGGCGTTTTTCGTGCTTTTCGTGTCTTTCGTGGACGATTTTTTGGTGGATTGCTCTTAACCCTAGCCTAATCAGGAAACTATCGTGGCCAACATTATTTTTCCAAATAAAGCATTAACCGTTAATCCGCTTAAAGTCAGCCAGTCCATGGGCGCTTCGCTGGCTTTCTTCGGAATCAATCGCTGTTTGCCGCTTGAACACGGCGCACAGGGCTGCACAGCCTTCAGCCGGGTGTTTTTCACCCGGCATTTTCGCGAACCGATTCCGTTGCAAACGACGGCAATAGATCATGCGGTCACGGTGATGGGGGCCGACGCCAATATCGTCGAGGCCTTGAAGACGATTAGCGAACGCAATCAGCCGGATTTGATAGGCCTGGTGACGACAGGTTTGTCGGAGACTCAGGGCGCGGATATTTTAGGCTCGATCAGGGAATTTCGGGCCGCTTATCCTGACTATGCGCAGGTGGCCGTGGCCCCGGTTAATACTCCGGATACCCTGGGCTGTCTGGAAACCGGTTTTGCCGCCGCAGTGGAAGCGATTATCGCCACACTGGTGCCGGAAAGCCGCGTATCGGCTCGCAAACCGCAGCAAGTCAATGTCCTGCTGTCGTCAATGTTGACGCCCGGCGACGTTGAAACCGTGGCGGAGTGGGTTAGCGCTTTCGGCTTGCAGCCGCTGTTATTGCCTGATCTTGGTGATTCGTTGGATGGACATATCGAGCAACTGGGCTTTTCCACTTTAACGACCGGCGGGATTGATCGAAACCGCATCGCGATGATGGGCGAGTCGGTTGCCACCCTGGTGGTCGGGTCGTCGCTGAATAAGGCTGCCGATCTTTTAAAAGTCCGTACCGGCGTTCCGGATTATCGTTTTGCCGGGCTGATGGGGCTGGACGCTTGCGATGATTTTACGGCCACGCTCAGCGCTATCAGCGGTAAGCAGGTGCCGCGCAAAATCGTCAGGCAGCGCGCCCAGCTGCTCGACGCGATGGTGGATTGCCATTTGCAGTTCGGCGGCGTTCAGGCCGCCGTGGCTGCCGATCCGGAGTTGCTGGGGATGCTGGTTCGCTTTTTTAAGGATTTGGGCGTAGACGTGCCGACCGCGGTGTCCTCGGTACGTAGCGAGACGCTGACCGATTTGCCGGTGGACAGAGTCGTAGTCGGCGATCTGGAAGACCTGGAGCAAGGCGTCAGGGAATCTGGCGCGGATTTTCTGGTTACCAATTCTCACGGCGCCGAACTTGCCAGACAGCTTGGCATTCCGTTGTTGCGCGCCGGATTTCCGCTGTACGACCGCTACGGCGGATTTGCCAGACGTTGGATCGGTTACGCCGGGTCGCGGCAGATTCTATTTGATACCGCTAATCTGATTACATGGCAACGCCGCGAAATCACATCTTACCGTTCGATTTACCGGCAAGATGCGGTCCCCGATGTCAATCATTCACAAGCGGCATGCATGCACTAAAACGGAGATAAGAAAATGATAAAAGTTGCCTTTGCTTCCAGCGATCAAACTCATGTCAACCTGCATTTCGGCGCCGGCGAGCGCTTTGTCATCTACGAAGTCGCGCCCGGTCAGGCCGAATTGGTTGCTATCGGCGAATTCGTGCCGGCAGTCATGACCGGGGATAACCGCTTTCAAAACGTGCCGGTCGGTCAGAACGCCTTCCTCATTGAGGAAATTCCGGTTCATCCTGATGCAGTGCCGATGTCTCATGAAGATAAAGTCGCCTCCAAACTGGAGTTTTTAAAAGACTGCGCCGCCGTCTATGCGGCATCCATCGGCGCGTCCTCGATCAAGCGGATCATGGCGGCCGGTATTCAGCCCATTATCGTCAACACCGGCAGCGCCATACTCGATCATCTTAATGAAATCAGCATGGCCTTGGGCGAGGGCGGGCTGGCCTGGGTAGAAAAGGCAAAAGCCAAAACCAAATCGGCAGACCGCTTCGACGCGATGGCCGAACAAGGCTGGGATGGTGGCGGCGACTCAGGGGCGTTAGACAGGCAGGCGGCGTCGGCCGTTGCTATTCATTAAGTTTTTAGCGCTGTTTAACGACGGAGTATGTAAATGAGACTAGCCGTATCGACTATAGCATTGCCTCAGAAAAATCAGGCCGCTTGGTTGCCGAAGATAGCCGAAATGGGTTTTGCCGGTGTGGAAGTGTCGCCTGCCTGGACTTGGGGGACGGGTTGCACCGGCCCAAGCAATGCCGAAGTAACAGCTTTCAGGCAGTCGGCACAACAGGCGGGTTTGGAAATCGTCGGCCTGCATTCGCTGTTGCAAGGACAAACCGGGATGGGGTTTTTCCAAGGCAGTCAAGCCCGGCAAAGCGCTGTTGAATTTGTAGTGCTTATGTCGCAAGTCTGTCGTGATCTTGGTGGACGCACGCTGGTATTGGGCGGCGAACGGTTTCGCGGCGATCTTGATGATCACTCGGCCTGGGCCGAATTGCTGAACTTTCTGGAGGGGGTGCTGCCGCGTATCGAAAACCACGGCACTTTGTTATGCCTGGATCCACTAGAGCCGGTAACGGCGGACTTTTGTCATCGGGCCGCCGATTGCAGGATGTTGATTGGTTATGTCGATCATCCCGCGTTGGGTTACCAGCTGGATTCGGCGGTCATCGCTGCAAACGGCGATGCGGGCCACACCACATTTGCCGCACTTCGCGGCAAACTGGATGTTTTCCATGTAGCCGAGCCTGACTTGCTAACTCTGGGTGCTTCGCAGCAAATCGACCATGCCGATTTTCGCAGGCATCTGGCATCCATCAGTTTCCGGGAGTGGCTATGCCTGCATCAACAGGCGGGAGCTGAACCGGCTAATGAACTTGAAAGCAGTCTGCGCGTACTGCGCCATTATTATTTACGACGCGATAATCTGAGCCTTGAGCGGCTGCGGCAAGAAGCGGCTGCCGTCAAGGCTACAGCGCAATTCATACCACAACCGATACAGGAGAAAACCCATGGAATCAGATTCTGACCCCATCCTAGACGCCACCGATTACAGCGACGCAGACATTTCATACGACTTGGTTGCCGCTACGGTCGAAACCCTTAGACCCGCAGTACAGCAGGATGGCGGCGACCTTGAACTGGTCAAGATCGAAGGTCTCAGGATCTTCATTAAACTCAGCGGCGCCTGCACCACCTGCACCCTGGCCGGGCAGACGCTCGGCGGGGTGCGGCGGAAACTGGTGGAAGTGCTGGGGATACCGGTCCGTGTCGTACCTGCGGTGTAAAACCTCGCAAGTCTTGCAGTGAATAAAATTTGGAGTTTTCGAGATGAATTTAGTCAGCACGCGTCTAACGGCTTTGATGTCTGCTTTGGTCGTCAGCAATAACCTCTACGCTGAAGAAACCATAGAACTGCCCGCTGTGGAAATAATAAGCCATGCGGATAGACTGAACAGTTTATCCGGTTCCGCCACAATTTTGGATCAGAAGACCCTGGACAGGGATCAGGTGTTCAATGTCAATGAAGCGTTACGCAAGGTACCCGGCGTCAATGTGCGCGATGAAGACGGCTTCGGGCTGCGGCCCAATATCGGCATACGCGGCATGAATCCGTTCCGTTCCACCAAAACCCTGTTTTTGGAAGACGGTTTGCCGCTCAACTTTGCGCCCTACGGCGATAACGACATTTATTATCACCCTCCGGTCGAACGTTATGAAGGCATTGAAGTCATGAAAGGCGCCGACCTGACCCAATACGGCCCGCAGACGCTGAGCGGGGCCATCAATTATTTGACCCCGCAAATAACGCGCAAGCCTGGCGGTTTCGCCAGTTTTACCGGCGGCAACCGGGATTACCTGAACGGGCATATGCGCTATGGCGGCATGGTGGACAAATTCGGCGGCATGGTCGATTACATTCACAAAGAAGGCGACGGTTCGCGCGATAATACTTTCGCCAAACTGGATGACGTCAATCTCAAAGGCGTCATCGATATTAATGCGCGTCATGCATTAATCTTTCGCGGCGATTTTTACCGGGAAGATTCGCAAGCGACGTTCGGCCTGACTGAAGCCGAATACCGCAATTTCGGCCCGCGTTACAATCCTTTTAAAAACGACCGTTTTACGACCCAGCGCTGGGCGACTTCGGCCACTCATGAATATCATGTCAACGACGATGTGACCTTGTCGACGAGTTTTTACTGGTCGGCGTTTCATCGCGACTGGTGGCGGCAGATGAACCAGCAGCCGACCGATAACCAGTGCGGCAGCGGCTTTCGTGACGCTCGCCTGAACGGCGCGGTCGTGGATGTCGATAGCTGTAATTTTACGCGCGGCCGTCTGCGCGATTACGAAGCTTGGGGCATCGCGCCGACATTACATGCCAAACACGCGTTGTTCGGCGTCGACAGCGAACTGGATGCGGGTTTTCGCGCCCATTTCGAGAATCAATACCGGTTGACCGAGGACGGCAATACTCCGACCGCCAGAACCGGGACCCTCATTGAAAACAACGACCGTTTTGCCGATGCCTACGCAGGTTTTGTGCAGAACAAATTCATCCTCGGCCAATGGACCGCCACGCCCGGCGTCAGAGTGGAATCGATCAGTTACCGGCGCGATAACAAGCTGCCCGGACAGCAGGCCGTCGGCGCTAACGACATGACTGAAGCCTTGCCGTCGTTTGCATTGACTTACAGCCCGCTAAAACAGGCAACGCTGTTTTTTGGCATGCATCGCGGTTTTGCACCGCCGCGCGTTGAAGACAGCGTTTACAACAACGGCAACAGCGTCGAAATCGGACCGGAAAAAAGCTGGAATTACGAAGTCGGCGTGCGCAGCAAACCGGCCCGCGGAGTAAAAACCGATTTGACTTTCTTTCACAATGATTACCAGGCCTTGACCGTACTCGGTACGGTTGGCGGTAACGATACGCCGGTGGCGCAAGGCAGGGCCTTGTTTCAGGGTATCGAATTCATGAATCGGCTGGATGCTGCCGAATTGTTTAATGGGTCGCATAATCCTTATCTGCAAATCACTTATACCTGGTTGCCCACTGCCGAAACCACCTCGGCGTTTCACTGTTTGCCGCTGTCCGACGGTTCGGTATCGCCACTGTGTCCGGGTGGCAATGTGTACGGTTCGGGACCCGGCAAGCGTTCGCCTTATGCCCCCGAACATTTGCTGACGGCGACGGTGGGCTATGCGCATTCGAACGGCTTTGACATACATCTTGAAACGGTCTTCGTCGGCGAACAGTTCAGCGATTTTATGAATTTGGCATCCGGCGCCGATCACCCTAACGGCCCGAACAGTATTGAAGCCCTATCGGGCCAATACGGCAAAATCAACGGTTATGCGATAGTCAACTTTGCGAGTTCTTATCAAGTATATAAAAGCCTTAACCTGCACGTATCGATAAAAAACCTATTGGATAATCAATATATTGCGGATCGCGTCCGGGGCATCCTTCCCGGTTCGCCGAGACTGGTTCAAGCGGGGTTCAAGTATGAATTCTGAATTATTCCGCAGCCGGTTTTCGCCGGTTTGTTGGTTAACCTCGTTCCCGCACGCGGGAACGAGAAAACAGAGTAACAGGCAATCAGCGTATTGCCCTAAAACGGCAGTCAAGTCGGCTGTCAAGGAGCAGGTAACATGGCTATGATTATTAACGGTGACGAATGCACAGCTTGCGGTGATTGTGAAACGGTTTGCCCGTCACACGCTATCAGCATCCGGAGCGGGGTTTTCAGGATAGACGCGGTAAGCTGTACCGAATGCGAGGGTGATTTCGACGAACCGCAGTGTCTCTCTGTGTGTCCGATAGATTACTGCATCCAGTTTTTGGAGGATTAAATTATGGCAGCGAAACAACTGTCTGACGAATTGGCGCTCCGCATCGGTGTGGCCGCCCGTTGCCTGCCGGGTGTGGATGTTCCGCAACTGGTCGCGGCTCTGGCGGATGAACTGGGCATGCCCATCACTGCGGGCAAGCTCCAGCGCTTGACGCTTCCGGCTTATAGAAGTGCGCTAGGCAAGATGCCCGAAAAATATCTTGCTCAGTCGCTGTCTTATCTCAATGGCAAGACATCCATCCAGGTGCTCGATACGCCCGCGCCCAGTATCGAATCCGGCGGCAACGGCGATATGGTCAATTCCTTGCGGGTGGCAGTTGCCTCGGATGACGGCGAACGTCTTGACGGTGACTTTATGACCTCAAGACGCTTCCTGATCTATCAAGTCTCGTCTACAGAACTCCGCCTGGTAGCCGTGCGGGAAAACACCGGCGGCGACAGCCGCAATGATAGAAGACAGATGCGTCTACGCCACATAGCCGATTGCCTCATGGTGTATGCCAAATCGATTAGTACGCCTGTTAGTGCATCATTGGTCGCTGCCGGTGTCCATCCTGTCAGTGTTCCTAAGTCCACACCGGCTCGTGTAGCCTTGGCCGGATTACAGCAAACTTTGGAAAGACATCCTCCTCCATGGCTGGCCAAGGCGGCAGGACTGGCCTGTTGCATACCTCGGCATGGGCGGGAGGTAAGTCTGCTCCCTAAACTGCTACGGATTCACCGATTGTAACTATTCTGACCCCGACCATATTTAGACCTTCCAGATTTTTAAAACCTGGAAAGTCTTGGCGTAACAATATATTTTTCAATAGGATGATTTAGCCATAAAATTCTAAACAAACCGTTTAATGACTAAGCCAGCCGTATGGAGCTAATGGGCCTGAATACTTAAGCCACTGTTAGTCTTTTGCCTTTCGTATTACTCTTGATAACAAGATGGCTAAGTTCTTTATATTTCAGTTTATCAGTGTTTATCAGTGTAAATCTGTGCCTGAATAGTTACTAAATATGTTTTATCTGGATATTCAATATTTTCACCCGGTAAGAGAGTTTTCTGGGGGTCATATTGAGTAGCCGGGCAGCTTTGGCTAGCACCCAACCAGCCCGTTCCAGAGCAGCAATAAGCTGCTCCCGTTCATCCATACCTTCCGTATTGAATTCGGCTTTGTCGACGGCTAACGAAACGGGGCGTTGATTCTGCGCCAAGCCGGCCATAGCGATGGCTTCGCGATTGATGATGCCGTTATGGCTTATGATACTGGCTCGTTCCAGCGTGTTTTCCAATTCGCGCACATTGCCCGGCCAGTCATGGCGCATTAGAAGGCGAATCGCACTGTCCTTGATTTCCAGCTGGCGCCCTCCCTGCCGATTGGAAATGCGGGTAAGGAATACTTGGGCAAGTTCGGGGATATCTTCGAGTCGTTCGCGTAGTGACGGCATGCTGATAGGCATGACGTTGAGGCGGTAATACAAATCTTCTCTAAAGTCACCCTGTTGCACTGCTTGTTCCAAATTGCGGTTGGTAGCGGCAATAATACGAACCTGTACTTTCAAGGTCCGGCTGCTGCCGATCCGGTCGAACTCTCCGTCCTGCAGTACCCGCAAGAGTTTAGTCTGAAAGGCAACGGAGATTTCACCGATTTCGTCGAGAAAGATCGTGCCGTGGTTAGCTAACTCGAAACGGCCTTTATGTTCGCTCAAGGCGCCCGAAAACGCCCCTTTTTCATGGCCGAACAACTCGGACTCCAGCAAGTTGTCGGCCAGGGCCGAGCAATTCAGTTTAATGAACGGCCCGTCGGCACAGGCGGAGTTGTAATGGATGGCGCCGGCGATAAGTTCTTTGCCCGTACCTGACTCTCCCCGGATCAGTACGGTAGTGTTCCATTTCGCCACCTGTCTCACTTGCTCGAAGATTTTCAGCATCACCGGCGTGTGGCCGGTGATGTGCTCAAAGCCATAGTTCTGGTGCAGACATTGTTTAAGCCTGTCCCGTTCTTCGGTCAGCTGCCTTTGTTTTTGTTCCATAGTCCGCAGCATTTCCACGCTTTCGGCGATGAGGTTGGCGACCATTTCCATAAATCGGGCGCGTTCACTCAAGCAATGACTGTCCATCAATTGTGCAGCCAATACGCCAACAATTGGGTCGCCGCCAAGCCTTATCGGTACGCCGATGAACGGTAGGGTTAGGTCGTACAAGCCCAGATTGCCAAGAAACCGGGGCTCGTCGGCGATACGTTCGACTACGATGGTATGACGGGCATCCGTAATAGCTCCTATCAGTCCTTCACCCGGTTCGCAGCGCATGGAATCCATGGCGGATAGGCTATTATGCGCACGCACAGCACAGATCGCCATCGCGTCGGTCTGCTGGTCACGCAAGGCTATTAGGCCGGAACGCATCCCAACCAGCTCATGGAGCAAGTCCAACACGCTTTGAAGTTTGTCGCGCAGACTTAGTGGGCTGTTCAATACGGTGCTGATTTGATAAATCGCTTCCAATTCCTGCTCAATGAGCCTGTTTCTGTCAAACCTGCTTGAATCATCAGGCCAGACTTCGATTTGTTGTTGTCGAGACTGAGCGCGTTTAGGCATCATTTCAGGCAACCTTGTTCTGAATCATAAACAGTGGTGTCCTTGAGTGAGTTTGAAATATAGCCTGGCACAAAAAGCGTTACGTCCGGCTATTCGGCAGGGGAGTTTTATAATGGAACACGGATGACAGTGATTGGACGGATTTAAACGGATTTACAGGAGTCGATGGATCAAATTCATTCATTGCCTTATCCATATCTATCGGTCTAAATCCGTGTCGCTCGCGCGCTATTTTTAACTACTAAGCATAGCTATAGAGCGGGTTAAAATTCCGGCGTAATTCCGTATTCGGCATAGATAGCGTCCCTTGCCTGGAGAAATTCCTGCCTGGAAAATTCGAACCCCTGTTCTTTGAGATACAGCCAGTTGGCTTGTTCATCTTCGCAGGCATTGATGGCGCTACGAAACGCCTCATCGCTGCGCATTTTTTGATATAGGCAATAGCGGATTCTACGGACATGTGTGATAACCTCGACATTGAATGGACAAAAGGTGTTAGCTGATCAGGCAGACACAACACCCAGTAAATGAGCACGGATACGAGCCCCGGCCAGGTTGATCAAGGTTACCAGCGCCAGTAACACAATGATCAAGGCTAGCGCTTCCCGATACTCGAAAAGATGAAAAGCGGTAACGATTTCAAGACCCAGCCCTCCGGCCCCGACGACACCAAGTGTAGTTGCCGCGCGGACATTGTGCTCCCAGCGATACAGGGTGACGTCGATCAACCGGGGCAGGATCTGCGGCCAGACGCAAAAGCGCAGCACACCGATTTCGGATACCCCCTGGCTGCGCAAAGCCGCCCCCGGAGCCGGATCCACATGTTCAAGAAGCTCGGCGCAGAATTTGCCTATCATGCCGGTGGAATGACAAGCCAGCGCAAAGATGCCGGGCAGGGGGCCGAATCCGACCGCAGCCACGAAGGCTATGCCCCAAACCAAACCGGGTATGGAGCGCAGGATATTCAACAACAGCAATACCGGGATGCGCAATACGGCGGGGCCGATACCGCGAGCCGCCAAGGCGCCCAGCGGTATTGCCGCCAACGCGCCGAGCACTGTGCCGACCACACTCATGGCGAGAGTATCCAGCAAGGGTTTGCCCCATTTTTGCCAGCGGCTGAAATCGGGCGGGAAAGCATCTCCGGCGAGCGTAATAAGGGTCGGCAAGGTATCGGCATAGCGTTTTGGATCAAGCGCCCCGGCATAGATGAATGCCGCTACAACGATGCCGAAAGCGACAATGCAGGCCGTCGACAGGCGCCAAGCTCGACGCCGACCCAGCATCAGTATCGCGGCCAGATCCGGGCCGATTTGTTTTGTTCGGGTCTCGATCATGGCGTCGGCGCTCATTTGACAATTGCCGCTGCATCCGGGTTTGCGTCTACAATCACATCGACCCAGTGGCGCACCTGATCCACATCCGAGTCGTCGGCAGGAATAAAGGATTGGGCCCGAAATACCTTAAGCGCTTCCGGGTCGGTGACATCGATAAAAGCCTTACGTATTTTCTTTTTGAAAGCAGGATCAAGACCGGGACGGAAAGTCCACATATACTCGGGTATTGCCGGCGATTCGGCCAGGACACGGACGCTGTCGGCTGCAATTTTGCCTTCCTTGAGCAAGCGTTGATAGATCGGCATCGACAAACCGCCTGCTGCCACCTTATGGTGAACAACTGCGAAGGCGACGGCATCGTGTGCCCCGAGCACGCGCAGTTCATAGTCACGGCCGGAAACCAGCCCGGCTTCGGCGAACATATAGCGCGGCACCCAGGTACCCGATGTGGAAGCCGGGTCGCCGAAGGCGATGTCCTTGCCTTTCAAATCGGCAAGGCTGTGTGCCGGGCTATCGGTCGGAACAATGACCACGGCCTGGAATGTGGGGCCGACTAGATCATGGGACGGCCGGGCAAAGGGTTCCAGCTTGGCGCGCTTGGCTTGCAGGATATAGGTGACAGGGCCCAGATAGGCAATGTCGAGACGTCCGAAGCGCAACGCTTCGCCAGTCGCGGCATAATTGGCGCCCACCACCAGCTCGACAGGTAAGTCTAATTGTTTTTCCAGATAAGCGCGTAACGGTTCGTTAAGGCGCATGACTGTCGGTGCCGACTCACCGGGCAATAAGCCTATTACCAGCTTTTGCGGCCGGTTTTCGGCGGCATGAGTCGGCAACAGGCCATTCATGAGTGCCAGCAGGCAACATAGACGTAATAGAGTTTTAAACATGTTTAGCTCCTTGATTGAGAGTTGAAATTGGCAATGTGAGACCTACGATGTTTTTAAAACCTCGTAGGTCTGAATTCGGCAGCTTAATGAGAAGTTACCAAATGGGTTGCATTCGAGCCGCTGTACTGAAAAATCTGTTGTTGCTTTTCGGCATCGAAATCGGCAGGCGAACCGTCGAAAGCGATACTACCCGCCGCCAGCGCAATCACCTTGTCAGCCAGCAACAAGGCTATGTCAATCTGATGCATCACTAAAATCACCGTTACTCCGTCGCGCGTTGCCATTTGCCGCAAGGTGTCGCCCATTTGTTGCATCAAGGCAGGATCGACAGAGGCAAAAGGTTCGTCGCCGAGCAGCAGGGTGGGTTTTCTTATTAAGGCTCGGGCCACCCCGACCCGCTGCCGTTCGCCGCCGCTAAGGTTTGCAGTACGAGCGGCGAAGCGGTGTAAAAGACCGACGTCGTCAAGCGCCTTTGCTGCCCGGCAGCGCATGGTTTGCGGCCAAGGCAGCGGCGAGAGTGGATGGCGCAGATCTGCTAGACCCAGTAATACGTTATCAATCACGCTTAAACGGTCTATCAAGGCATGTTCCTGAAAGACCGTCGCTGTATGGCGACGAAATTCCCGCAGGCTTTCCCGTTTTTCCAGGGGTCTGACACCATCCATGGTGATTTGCCCCGACACAGGGCGAAGCAAACCATTCAGGGTTGCCAACAGGGTGGACTTGCCAACCCCTGAGGGCCCGACGATGGCGGTAATCTTGCTGTGCGGAATTTCGGCGGAAATATTGTGCAGCACTTCCATCGTGCCGCGCCGTACTGATACCTGTTCGAGTCTGATCATGACGATTTCCCTGAGGCGTTACCGCTCTCCCTTTCATAGGTTCGAAAGGCTTCCACAAGCTGGTCGAGAACCAGCGCGGCGGATTCGAACATTACTTTGAATAAAGGCTCGTCTACACCGTCCGCATCGCGGCGCAGATGCTCGGCAGCTCCTTCAAGACGACTGTACATTTTACGAACGTGATAGATGGGATCTGGATCAGGCATGAGGTAGACCTCCAAACTGCAAATTTAAGTAATCGAAGAACGTGCTGGATGCACATCGTTCGAGTGGACGTTCTCAATGGAAATCGGTTCACGGGACACGGTATCCTCTTTACTGTCGTCTTCATTGTCCTTGTCCAGCAAATAATCGCTATTGCGCGGTCCACCCATGGCCTTGCGTAACCAAAGCGGCGGACGGCCGCTCATCATGCGTTGCAGATAAGCAATGACTTCATCGATATCGCGGCCTGCTTCCATCTTGACCGGAAATACATTGGCATCACGCAGTTTCACCGCCGCCACATCACTGAGACCTTTGGTAAACACGACATGACAGTCCTTAATAGCTTCGACGCGCGGCGTAATCCGATCTCCGCCGGCGTTTAAGGCTTCATCCTCCATCCAGCAGGTGCCGCCGTTTTTGGCGCTGCCTTTATGCTCGCCGGCATCGCCGCCGGAAAATCGGATTACATCGATAAACTCGCTGCTGTTGTGGCTAACGTCATAGAAAACGATTTGCTTGGCGAGTGCGAAAGCACAGTCGACCTTGGTAAGACTGTTACTGGTTAAAGCAATTTTTACGTGACCGGGTTCAGACATTGGAGTTTCCTTTTAATAGTGTGGTAATCAGGGCTTGTTTAAACGTAACTATTCAGCGAATTGGAAAATCCGCAAACCGCTGAGGTCTTGCCCCCCTCTCCTTTGAGGGAGAGGGCTGGGGAGAGGAGAATTAAAACAACTATTTATATCCCCCTCATCCCAACCTTCTCCCTCAAGGGAGAAGACGTCGGTACTTGTGTCGATACCTATGCTCCCGATGGGGAGGAATGTTGAGTAGCCATGTTTAAACTTGTTCATGTCATCGGCAAGCCGATAACCATCGTTTCCCGTCCGAAACGCTGACGAAACTCGGGCGGCAATTCGGTACGGTACGGCTCCCGCACTTGCCAGCCAGCCAGATCGGTCTCCGGCAGATAGCCGTCTTTCAGGGCTTCCACAGGCACTATGTGCAATACATCCTTAATGACCACGAAAAAATCTATCGGATAACGCACCGGATCAGCATACAGGGGGCCGATATCGAAACGGTAACGGCCATCGTTAAATTCGTAGCGGGGGTTATCGCAGTCGAGGCGAAAATGCCGGTTAAAAAAACCGCGCGGCCTGAACTGATAAAGCACCCGATCCTGGTCGGCGAACTTGCGCACTTCGGCGACGATGTCGAGAAAATATTGCAGCAACTGCAACTCGACATAAGACTCGCCATAAGGTTGGCGAAAAGAGTCCAGATAGGCGTAGACAAAAGACTCGATCAGCCCGAGTCCGACCGGGGTGATATTGAGCGACAAGGCGCAACGCTTGAAGGTACAGGACATTCTTATCAAGCCCTCGCTAACGTCGATATGACCGTCGCGGTGTATGGCGGAGATTCTGAATACCCTGAGAATCCGGTAAATCTCGGCAACCATTTTTTCGGTTGTCGTCGCTCGGGGCAGGGCCAGATACTTTTGCCAGGATGACAGTTCTTCCATGAGTTCTGCGTCCTTGTTCACCAGAAAAGACTCCAGCAACATCGAGGCGGCATGCAGGCTCAAGCTACAGGCGAATTCTTCCTTGTCTGGCGTAGCTACAGAAAACGGCAGCTTCTTCCGCTTGGTGTACAACTCGATCTGCCTGTATTCGGGCAGCGACCAGGCCGATCCGAAATGCAGCCGGTTTTCCGTCAAAAGAGTATTAAGTGCTTTCATATCCAGTCACAGTTTAGCTATATGGGGTAACTACTCGGCACCATTAAATACAATGGAACCTGTGTGGGCCGGGGTTTGCAACCCCGGCCCTAACGTTTTGAATAATACTTGCGCCAAACATTTCGGATGGGGTCACAAACCCCGTCCGGCGTTAGTTCGCGGCGCAGCGCGCCTAGCCCTGCGTTCCCATGCAGCGCGTGGGAACGAGACCGCGAGACCTCTAATCGCCGCTTACCAAGTATTAAGAATCCACTCTTTGTCCTTGTTATATTCCATATGAGCAAACAGCGCGTTGGCGATAGCCTCGCCCAACTCCATCGCGCCTTTGTAACCCACCGTCGGTTTACGGTACAGGCCCGCCCGGTCGAAGGTCGGGAATCCGACCCGAACCATCGGGATATTGTTATAAATCGCGATGTAGCGACCTTTTGAATGGCCCATGATCAGGTCAAGCTTGAGATCCTCCTTGGTAATCCGCTTTTCAAGATCCCACAAGTCGGCGTTGTGGATGACTTCCATATTGAAATGCACCTTGTCCTGTAAAGCCTTTAAACGGGGGTCTTTCTTGTACTTTTTGCCCTGATCGTCGCCAATCAGCAGCAGCACCGGCTCCAATTCCACTTCCAGACAAAATTCGGCAAGACCGATAACCAGATCCGGGTGACCGTAGATAGCCACCTTTTTGTTGGCGAAGAACATGTGGGCCAGATCGGCCAATGCGTCCAAAGCGATACCGCGTTCATGCACCAACGACTCAGGAATTTCCTTGCCGGTGATTTCACTGATCTTGCGCAGCATGTCATCGGTATTTTGGATGCCGTAAGGCGTGCTGACCAAGTGCTGGGGCACTTGGAACTCCGCTTGTAGATAATCCCCGGCGATGGCGCCCTCATAGCGAGCCAAAGACAGTGTGGCGCTGGCGTTGGCGCTATCCTGCAAATCTTCGACGGTGGTGCGTCCCATCGGCAGGATGGATTTGTCCGGCATCATCGGCGAGTCGAAATGTTCGGTATCCATGAAAAAAGTCGCATCGACGCCCATCTCTTTCATATAGTGCTTGAGCAGCGTCAGGTCGCCCGGGTTGACCCAGCCGGGGAAAACATTCAGCTTACCGGTAGGCTCGCCCTTTTTGGCGACGGTTTTTACGATCGACTTGACGCACTCGCTGTAACCGGTGACTTGGCTGCCTTTGAAACTCGGCGTATGTACCGGCGCCAGATAAATCTGGCGGTCGGGAAATTCCGCCTTGAGCTGCTTATCCAAAACCCGGATGCATTTTTCAATATCGTCGCCGATCACCTCCGTCGAGCAGGTAGTGATGATCGGGACGACGCGCAGATTGGGATAGCGCCGGGCCAGCACCATTACGCCTTCCTCGACCCGTCCGGCCCCGCCGAATACCGCGGACTCCTCGTGCAGGGAGGTCGAGGCGATATCGAAATTCTCCTTGAAATGCTGGGCGAACAGCAGGCGTACAAACATGCTGCAACCTTGTCCGCCGTGAACCAGCGGAATACAATCGGTGACGCCTATGCCGGCGTATTGAGCGCCGGCCGGTTGGCAGTCATACATAGGGTTGATGACGCCGTCCCTATCTTTGGCGACCAGTTTAAATTCGGCCTCTGGTTTTTCGGCCACTTCACATGCAGTCATAAATAATTCCTCAATACAGACGGTGGTTAAGTTCGCGGTTATGCGATTGGGTAATCGCTATATCCACCAGACGTTTTTTCAAACCGTCCATCAAGGCTTTGACTTCAGGTTCCAATACTTCTTTAATCCAGGGGTAGCGTTCTTGGCAATCGGCGACCAGGATTTTGGCTTCGGCGAAATGCAGTTTCTCCGTAGGCGTTTCTTTTGTCGGCTCCCGGCCGAGGATCAAGTCGGCGGCTTTCGCAAGCACGCCGTCTATGTTTTCCTGGCGGTCCCAAGTCCGTGAGGAGTATTGCCACAGACAACGTTCCTGCACGTAATTGAACAAGTCGCTGATTTTGCTTTCAGATTCCGTTATGTTCATGACACGGCCCTTTTCAGTGGTTCCTCAGCCGAGGTTGGGTTCGCATTATCGAAGAACCGCGGATAAACCGGATTGGCTTCCGCTCTGGAGTCTTGATCGGTCGTGTTGGATCCGGCAACGCGGATGTCGATACCGGCCAAATGCTTCAGCGGGTTATGGACGGCGTTGTACATATCGCGGGCCAGATTCACGAAGCCTTCGAAACCCATGTAAGGGCCGTTGTGGTAAGCGTGGCCGTTGACGTAAGGGATATGCAGTTTTTTCACTAGCTCGCCAACTCGCGGACCGGTGAAGATCACGTCCGGTTTGACCAAGTCGATAATTTCGAAAAACTCCAGTTCGTTGCCGTCGTCGACGTAATAAGTACCTTCACGGCCTCTGGCGATGACTTTTTCAAAATCTTCTTCGTGGCCGAATTTTGACGACATGGCGACGACGTGAACACCCAGATCGTCTTCCACTGATTTGGTCCAGTGCCACAAGCGAGGGCCGCCGGTCCAGATGGCCATTTTTTTGCCGGCCAAACGTTCCTTGTACCAATCCAGCTTAGGCTTCCAAATCTCGAATTCCTCGGCGATCAATTGCTCGCCGCGTTCCTCGATACCGAAGAATGCGCATATTTTTCGGATGCCTTCAGCCATGTAATTGAAGCCCCAGGAATCGATGTCGAGGCGTGGGATGCCGTACTGTTTTTTCAATTCGTTGGCGATATAGCCGGAGGAACGGGCACAGTTGACGACATTGAGTTGGGCTCGGTGCATCTTGCGTAAATCATCGTAATTGGCGTTACCGGTGAAATGGCCTATCACCTGAATGCCGAGCCTGTCCCAATAAGTCTGCAACAGTTGGGTATCGCCCTGGATATTGAAGTCGCCGATAAAATTCATCGTGTAATCGCTGGTGATCTCAGGTTCCAGGGTGCCGACTTTTTCGTTAATCCAGCCGATGTTCAGGACATGATGGCCTTTGGATTGGGAAACGCCGGAAAAGCCGGGGCATTCGACCGTGAATACGTCCACGTCGGGTCTCTCACGCATGACTTTTTTGGCTACGGCCTTGACGTCGTCGCCGATCAGCGCCGTAGGGCAGGTGGTGTAGACGATCATCCGCTTGATCTCCGGCATTTCGTCGAAAGCCTCGTTCATGCTTTTTTCCAAACGCTTCTCGCCGCCGAAGACGATTTGGCTCTCTTTCATATCGGTAGACCACACGTATTTCATATTGAAGTGGCCGTTGTCGGTCGGATAACGTTTGGTGTGCCAGGTGTCGTAAGCGCAGCCGATGGGGCCGTGGATCATCTGGATGGTATCTTTCAGTACGCCGCCGATAACCAGCTTGGCGCCGCAAAACGCACAACCCCGCTCGGACAAGGTACCCGGAATGGTTGCCGCATTGGAGATCGGCAAATATTCCCGGGTGTCTTCATCGGGGGCTTTAAGATAGATATGTTGTTCCCGTTCGGGGATAGCTGAGTCACAGCTAAGTAATACCATAGGCATGGTCGGTCTCCTGGGTTGATTTAAGGGCTTGCTCGCTTCTTCGGCAGATTTGTCGAAGCAGTTGATAAGTGAAGAGCATAGCCCGTGCCAATTCACTGCAACGGTGCTTGTTGCATGGCTTGAAGAGGATTTATAGCGATACGCGATGGATCCGGGCCAAGCGTATCGTTCATGAATGTACGAATAGGCTGGATATGTTCATTTGTGTACAAATTAAGTCGTTGCTTAAAAGTTTTTTAGTTGTCTGTGGATTATTGAGACGTCATCCCTCCGGCTAGGTCGAAAGTTTTTGACTTTGTATTGCGGGATTGATATTGGGCACAGGAATTGCTGGCTACTGTTGTCTCCTCCAATTGGAATTTTCTTGGCCGAACCCGTTCGGCCAAGTGCATTGCCAATCGCATACCTCCGAATAGCTTTCGGCAAGAGGGTAAACAAACCGGCCAAGGTAAAACAAATTGATTATGTACCCACACTCTTCCCTGCTGACCGAGATTGGCATTGACGACGCCGAGATCGCTCATCGTCAATCCTTTCTGGCGTTCGACAACCGCGATGCCGACTTGCTCAAATCATTGCACGACATACTGGCGGAGCATCAGGAAAAACTGACCGATGTTTTCTATGAGCATCTGTTGCGTTTTCCCGAATTGCGTCCGCTATTGGGTGACGAAGTCAAGCTGGCACACCTGAAGCGTGCCCAGGCATCGTATTTCAGCCAATTGACCGAAGGCAGTTATAACCAATCCTATGTGGAGAACCGGCTGCATGTCGGCGTCGTGCATCAGCGTGTCGGATTGACGCCCAAGTGGTATATGAGCGCCTATTGCAAATACCTGAGCGGGGTCATACCCTTGGTGTTTGAGCACTACGCCGACGAACCGGAACGCGGACTTGATACCTGCCGTGCGTTGCTCAAAGTCATATTTTTCGATATGGGACTGGCACTGGACACCTACTTTCACGCCGAACACAAGGCGCTGATGCTGGCCCACAGTTACACCGAGCAAATAGTCAGCAATATGCCGATCGGTTTCATCGTACTGAATGCGCATGGGCAAATCCGGCTGGTAAACAATGCGGTGCTGCGCATGTTTAATCTGGACAGGGCAGGCGTTTGGCTAGGGCGGACGCTGGGGCAATATCTTGATCTTGCCGTGCTGGACGACAGGGTTTTCCAGGTGTTGAAAAGCGAAAAACATTGCAACGATTTTGAATTCGACCGTGCCGACGGCACTGCCAACCATACCTATCTTGCCGATATTTCGCTGGCCCAGATGGGTGGCGAGAAGGTCGTGCTGTTTATGGTGCAGGACATCACTCTGCGCAAACAATCGGAAGAAGAGGTTTACCGTCTTGCCTTTTACGATCCGCTCACCCATTTGCCCAATCGCCGTTTGCTGCATGAACGCCTGTTGCAAAGTATGTCGCTTAGTGTACGTAGCGGAAAGTATGATGCGTTGATGTTTCTCGATATGGATAACTTCAAGACCATTAACGATACCCATGGACACGATGTCGGCGATCTGCTGTTAAAGGAAGTGGCTCATCGCCTGACCCGCAATGTGCGGGAGGGCGATACTGTGGCGCGTTTGGGTGGCGACGAGTTCGTGGTGGCTCTGGAATCGTTGAGCGGCAGCCCGCATGAGGCCGCGGCCCAGTCCGAGACAGTCGCCGAGAAAATTCGCGCCGCGTTGAGCCAGCCGTACCGGCTTAACGATATCGAACACCACAGCTCGCCCAGCATCGGCGTCACATTGTTTCGAGGTCACCAAAACAGTTTGGACGAAGTGTTAAAGCAGGCCGATCTGGCCATGTACCAGGCCAAGGCAGACGGGCGCAACAGGGTCTGTTTCTTCGACCCGGCCATGCAGGCGGAGATGGAGAACCGCGCAAAGCTGGAAAAAGACCTGCGTGCATCGGTAAAACTGCAACAGTTGCAATTGTATTATCAAATGCAGGTAGACGATTGCGGCTGCATCATCGGTGCCGAAGCTTTGATACGTTGGCAGCATCCGCAACGCGGTATGGTTTCACCGGCTCAATTTATTCCGCTGGCGGAAGAAATCGGCATGATCATTCCGATCGGCGCTTGGGTGATTGAACAGGCGTGCAGCCAACTGAGGAGATGGGAGAGGGATCCTGTAATGCGCAAGATACAGGTTTCCGTCAATGTCAGCCCCAGGCAATTGAGTCAACCCTATTTCGTCGAGCAAGTTAAGAATGCTATCGAAGAAACCGGCATTCGGGCTTCTTGTCTTAAACTGGAGCTGACTGAAAGCTTCATCCTGAACGATGTGGAAGATGCCATCGAGAAAATGCAGGAACTTCGCGAGATAGGTATCAATTTCGCCATGGACGATTTCGGTATCGGTTACTCTTCGCTGTCCTATCTTAAACGCTTGCCGCTGGAGCAACTCAAGATCGACCAATCCTTTGTGCGCGATATCGCGCACGACAAGAACAGTAGCGTCATGGTGCGCACTATCATCAATATTGCCGGCAACTTCGGCTTGAAAGTTGTTGCAGAAGGCGTCGAGACGGACGAACAACTCGCCTTCCTCCGCCAGTACGGCTGCAGTATTTTTCAAGGATATTTGTTCGGCAAGCCTGTGCCGGCAGACGAATTTGAGGATATCTGCCGCTTTTCCAGCGCGGGAAGAGAACTCCAGTTTGCCTGAAAATCTTGGTTAGCCACGGGTTTACGCAAAGCTAAGCACGGATAAACCTGGAAAAATCAGTTGACCATCAAATGAATGTGGTCATGCTTCGATAAGGTCCTTCTGAGCGTAGCTGAAGCCTGTCATGAGCTTGTCGATGGGGCTCAGCAACCGGCTCAACTGTTTTTTAGAATAACATTTCTGTATCCCTCGTGGTTCTCAGATGGGCTAACGATTTACAGTTTGCTACCCATTTGAGAGTTTTCGTGGTTGGAATGATTTTTCCGTAATAAAAGGGATTAAAACTCTTCCCAATTGTCGTTATCGGCAAGCTGTAACTTTAGTTTCGGCGAGCCGCTAGGTGTTTTCCGGCACTTGTTCCTGTCAATGTTGTTTTCTTCGGTGCGGGCATCAGCTGAAGAAAACTGCCTGAATTACCCGTATTGTCGGCGACTCTAAAACTGTCCATAGTGGACACCAGGTTTTGCGCCTGTTCTTCCAGTGATTTCGCCGCCGCAGCTTGTCCCACCAAGGCGGCATTTTGTTGGGTTACTTCGTCCATTTGCGCGATAGCTTGATTAACCTGTTCTATACCGGAACTTTGTTCAGCCGAAGCGGCGGTGATCTCAGTCATTATGTTGGTAACGCCATGGATGGAGCTGACTATTCCTTCCATGGTCTGACCTGCCTGGGCTACCAGTTTACTGCCTATCAAGACCTTGTTTACCGAATCAGTAATCAGGGTTTTAATTTCTCCTGCTGCAGTCGAGGCACGTTGTGCAAGATTGCGCACTTCTACTGCGACAACAGCAAAGCCTCGTCCTTGTTCGCCGGCGCGGGCCGCTTCTACTGCGGCATTGAGAGCGAGAATGTTGGTCTGGAACGCGATGTCGTCAATCACCGAAATAATGTCCCCGATTTTGTGTGAAGATTCGTTGATTTCATTCATGGTATTGACGACCTGATCGACCACTTCAACACCTTTGCCTGCTATGTCCGAGGCATCAACCGCGAGCCGGTTGGCATGTTGGGCATGAGCCGCATTATGCTGTACGGTGGAGGTCAGCTCCTCCATGCTGGCCGCACTCATTGATGACCGGGTTGGCTATCACCACCATCGAACGGCCGCCTACCTGCATGCCGGCCTCATGAGTGCCGGTCAGGGCGGTAAGCATTCTTGCCTGATGCGCAGGGTTTTCATGAAAACCGTCCATGTTGGTGCCGACCAGCTTATCGACAGAAAATTTCGGCAATTGCCGGTTGATTTCAGCTTCGGCCTTGCCGAGTATATTGATTGCCGATTTATTGGCGTAAACGATATTGCGGTCGTTATCGGCAATCAAGACCCCGGTGCTGACGTTGTCCAGCGCAATCTTGACACGCAGGGTTTCGTCAACTGCTTTGTGTTCCTCCGTAACGCGTGCTAACAGTTGTTGTTGCATGGTATTCATGGCGCGCAGCAGGTCCCCGATCTCATTTTTTTGCCGAGTGTCGATACGGGAGTTCAGATTACCCTTTGCAATGGCTCCGGCTACCTGTTGGACTGTTTTGAGCGAACGTAAAATGCCGCGGCTGATCAATATGGTCAATGCTACAGCCATTGCAACGCTGAATGCGAAAATGCCGGTAAGGACGGCTTTGTAGTCATGGGTTGTACTGAGCGCCTGTGCCTCATCGTCTACGTTGCGAGCCCTTATAAGCTTTACTGCCTCATCAATGGCTGCGCGATGCTCTTCATAGGCGCGGCGCATTTTTTGAAGGCTGGTCTGCGAACGGTTACGCTCCGCACTTTGAATGATAGGCAAAAAATTCTGCTCGGCTTCATCGTAAAAGGTTTGTGCAGCTCGATAAGAACGCTCTACCAAAGGAATACGTAGCTCTTGTTCCAAAGACTGATTTAACCAATGGCTATGACGGGACTCGTATTCCGTTTTCAGCATCTGAAAACGCGTCACCAAAGCCCCGATTTCGGCAGGGTCAGTGCTTTGGATCAATTGCAGCGCCACCAGATAGGATTCGATGATGTATTCGGGCGGAGGCAGGATATCGGCAATAATATCTTTATCCTGAATGATGCGTTGGTAAACCGGGCTATTAACGTTAAGTGTATTCATTGCCTTGAAGGCGGCTAAACCGAACACTGAGAAACCGATGATCAGGGTGCTCAAAATGATCGCAAAACGCATTTTGATCGTTAACTGACTGGAGTTTTTCATATCATTTTGCATGATGTCTTTTCCTTATTTTGGATGGTGACTGTTTGGAGTTAACCGGTTCGGACAGAGTTCATGAGATAGGCATGGTGCGCATACGTGTCCTGCCTGGATTTTGCTGGCCGGTTCGAATTATGGAATACCTGAATTCATGCCCATTCCGCAGCTATATCAATTAATAAAATACTCTGCTCGTCCAGCCTAATTGACAGGGTTTTACAAAGCATATCGGTATTAAAATCCCGATAATGTTCCGATGTTACAATGCGATAACTGTCTTTTACCGATTCCAGCGCCAACAATTGGTAAAAATAAGGCCGCCATGCCCAGTTAAAGCCAAACTGCGTATCGTCTTCAAACCACTTGCCGTCAGCAAAATTAAAATTGGACGAAATTTGGTCGCCTTCGTTGTTACATAAATAGAACCGTAGAATGCCGCTGTCTTTGAAAGGATGTGCTGCTAAGTGACTGAAGTTGAAGTCGGCTTTCAGGTTTGTTTTAAGGCGTTCGATCAAGTGCTTAATGTTGGCTATAAACTGAATCTTTTGTTTTTCTTTGATCAAGGCTTTGTTCAGGAAGTCCTTTCTTAGCGAACTGATTTGTTGTTGATACTGCAGCGGCTTTTTAAACGTTGCCGTAGCGGGCGAAAACAAGTAGCCCTGCAGATATTGCGCTCCGCAACTCAAGCCGAAATGGAAGTCTTCAGCAGTTTCCACACCCTCACAAACAATGCGGCAACCGGTGCATTCCGCCAGACGCGATAGCAAGCACACGACATCACTGGCAATACCGCCTTTGGTAGCATTCTGAAATAACTTCATATCCAGTTTAATGATGTCGGGCTGTATGGCCATGACTCTTTCCAGTTGGGAAAAGCCGGCGCCGAAATCATCAATCGCTATTTTCAAACCGTGTCTACGATATACGCCGGCAATTTCAACGAGCTTGTCCAGATCGCCTTTTGATTCGGTTATTTCAATAATAATGCGGCTTCTATCAATATTAAACTCGTCCAGCATCATCAAGGTCGGTAATGAATTAAAGTCAGTGAGCTGGTCGATCCAGGCGGCTGAGATATTGATGGTTAGATAACCGTTGAAGTTTGTTTGGCTGAATTGCGCCAGCGCCAGCCTCCGAATCATGCGATCCCATGTTATCAATTGCTCGACAGCAATATCCGGTGAAGAAAATAATGCGCCGGCCGAAATAACTCGACCGTTTGCATCATGTTGCCGGGCTAATGCTTCATAACCGATGATGTTGCCACAGGCAGCGCCAACAATAGGTTGAAAATAAGGAAATAGTTTGTTTTCTTTATTCATGTCGATATGAGCTATTTAAGCGGTTCGCTGCTGGATCCGCCTTTATTAGTTTTCAACGTGGACTTAATGTATGTTCAGCAATAATAATGCCAAGTTATATTGGCAGAGTGTGGGTTTTATTAGCCGATTTAAACGGTATCGTTTTTATCAAGTGCGCAATTACAACTGTAGATCATTAATTTGCGCAATTTTTCAAGGCGTTGTAGAGAGATTTAGTCCTTATGAGGCATGAACGGAGCGTTTCTAGTAGTCAGTCATATTGAAGCGAAGCGATAATTTGTGATATAGCTATTGGCTTTGGCGTAGTGAGGTTCAGTTATGCCAGCCATTAAATATAAAGTCAATTTGACCGACGAAGAAAAACGTCAGT
>Ga0208122_100090_pt1 | contig 40247 bp, 24 predicted proteins | sample LakWasMe80_HOW10_2_FD_183906 | JGI IMG/M metagenome (GOLD analysis project Ga0208122, IMG submission 183906) | Freshwater sediment methanotrophic microbial communities from Lake Washington under simulated oxygen tension - Sediment Metagenome... | ecosystem: Environmental > Aquatic > Freshwater >...
CTCCCGGTTTTTTGCCACGGATAATATCCGTAAACGTTCCTGTCGCATCTGTGGTATATGTTTTTGGTTGGTTGGTTGCCTTATCTATAAAGGTAGTTTTAACGCCCTCTACTGGTGTATTTGTTTTGGCATCTACGATCTGATCGATTAACTTATATTTAGGGAACAAGCCAATATCTTTTTTATTATCCCCTACCACTAATTTACCAACTGGGATTAATCGGTCGTAGTATTTTACTCGTTCTTTAGCGCCCACAAAATACTCCTTGCTTGGGTCGTTGATAGTGAACATGTACTCTGCTTTGTCGTTTACTTTTGTGGAGTCAATCACTAACTTATTATTGTCTAATAAATACACCCAAGCGTTATTCACTTTTTCTTTGTTACTCTCATCATAGACAATTCCACTTAAAGTTACTCCCATTAATGGTTCTTTAGAACGGAAGAAGTAAATATCGTCTTTGCCTTTTCCTCCTGTTCTGTTCGACGATAAGTAACCTGTTTTTAAATCTTCGTTCAAAGCAAAACCAAAGTCATCATAGTTGGAGTTAATAGGATAACCTAAACTTTGTGGCTCAAAATAAGCATCCATCGCTGGCACTGTGAAGTATAAGTCTAATCCTCCTAAACCTGCTCTTCCATCGGTTGAAAAAAACAAAGTTCCATCTTCATGCACATAGGGGAACATTTCACGTCCTTCGGTATTGATGGCTTGACCTAAGTTCTCTGGCTTTTGCCATAGTCCGTTCACATTCTCCGATAAGTATAAATCGGTTTGTCCTAATCCTCCTGGCATATCTGATACAAAGTACATACGCTTACCATCTTTGGTTACCGTGGCATGTCCTAATGAGTAATCATCTGAGTTGTATGGGAAGCTTACTGGTTTGGATAATTTTCCATCAGCTTCTTTAGTTAAGATGTATAATTTTAAATTAATTACGTTTACTAAAACGCCTTTCACCTTTTTAACCACAATATTACTCTTAGTTAAGTAAACCGTCTTTTCATCAGCTGATAAAGCTGCTGGGCCATCATGGTAAAGACTAGAGACTGTTTTTGCCATTGGAGTGGTAGATTCAAATTTTAAAGAATCTTTTTTGTTAGAGGTATACACATCTATAAAATAACTATCATCCCAAGAAAAGGTTTTGTTTCTGGCAGAGGTGTTACGTCTGTTAGAGGCAAACATAACCGCTTGGTTCTTATTAAAAAACACAGGTGAGAACTCCGCGTTTTCTGTATTCAAAGCTTCTACATTTGTTATCTTATAAGCCGCTGAGTCTTCCTTAAGTTCCTTTACATAGTTTTGTTTTTTAGCGTGGTTCTTCGTGATGATATTGTCTTTACGCTTTTGCTCGATTTGTATTAAGACTGTTTGTACGTCATTATACTTTTGATTGTACTTCAAGCATTGTAAATAGTTAATTAAATCATTCTCTGTAATCGTTGATGCAAACTTTGTGTTTAAGTTCTTATACGCTTCTTCTGCTTTTACAAAGTCGTATATCTTAAAGTAACACTCCGCTAAACGACGCATGTTTGCTTCCGTTGGCGTGTCTGTTTTTACCAAACTCTTATAATAATCAGCAGCCGCTATATACGATAGTTCGTTATAGAGCTGATCAGCCTTCTTCTGGAACAAAGATTGTCCTTTGATGGTAGTGGTAAATAAGGCTAGTGTTAGTATTAATAGTATTTGCTTCATATAGTTGTTCTGTTGTTCGATATTAGTTGTTGATTGTTTGATATTACTTATTAGAAGTATCTCGGCGATTTAAATCCTTTTGATTTGCTTCTTAAATCATAACTCAACATAATTTCATGGGAACCTTGACTAAACTTTTGTAATGACGTTAATTGATAATCATAAGCATAGCCTATTCTTAAGTTCTGATTAATATTATACATAATGTTTAATCCTGTTGCTGCTTTATGACGATACATAGCGCCTATCCATATTTTGTCATAAAACAAAAATGATAAATTCCCTTCGATTGATAAAGGTGCATTGTTCACATACTTCACAATAAACGATGGACGCATATTAATGGCTGGATTTAATTTGACTACAATTCCTCCAAAGGCATAATAGTGATTTTCTTGTAAGGCTTGTTGATCAGATGCCAAGTTAATCTTATTCTTTACTAATCTTGGTGTGGATACTCCTATGTAATGTCTCTTGCCATAGTAATACAAGCCTGCTCCTATATTAAAGAGGTTCTTTTTATACTGAAAACCATCTGTGTATAAAGCGTCTGTATTATCATTTACTCTCAATCTCGAAAAGTCTTGTCTGAAAAAATCCATTCCTGCTTTTACTCCAAAAGCTAAACGATTATTCTTTTTGTTCACTTTAACACTATAGGCCAAATCTGCATACACGCCTGTGTTTTTTGTTACTCCTAACTCATCGTTTAATACGGTTAAGCCTACACCTATACTCTCGGTTTTTAATGGCGAGTGTATTGATAATACTTGCGTCTTTGGTGCTCCTCTTAATCCTGTCCACTGATCACGAGCAGTACCTGTGATTTGTATCGCTTCCTGACTACCAGCATAGGCTGGATTTAATAACACAGGGTTAAAAAAGTACATACTGTGCTGCGTCTCTTGCTGTGCCTTTAATGTTCCTATCGTTAATAAGAACAAGGTGCTAAGCGTTAGGGTGAATTGTTTTTTCATATCTTCTTTTATTTATTGGAACACAAATGACACTGATCGTTTTTTGTCTTTTATGTTCTGTTTTAATTAATGCTTTTTGTCTTTATACTTTCTACTTATATCTTACTTCTTCCTAATACTGTAATAATAAATAGCCATTGTAAGTTTCTGTCTCCTCATCTCCATATACCAAGATCACATAATATGTTCCTGCTGGTAACTTCTCTTGACCTGCTGCATCTCCTGCATTCGCATAGCCCTCAAACTCATTTTGGTAACCATCCTTTTGATACACCAAGTTACCCCATCTATTAAAGATTTTTAACTGGTTGTTTGGATAGTTCTCGATGTTCTTAATCACAAAACCATCATTCTTACCATCTCCATTTGGTGAGAAAAACTCTGGTACAAAAGTCTCACATATTTTAATGTCTACTTTTCCAGTGGTTCTATTTGTACAACCATTAGCATCAGTAGCTGTTACCGTATAAATGCCTTGTGTGGCTTGGGTTAATGGATTAACCGTTAAATTAGTGCCTGTTGTCGTGTTCGTTCCATTCGTCCAGTTATACGTGTATGTGCTGTTTGGTCCCGCTACATCTAACTGAGCTGAGGCATTTTCACAAGCACTTACTATCGGGTTAATTAGAGCTACTGTTGGTAATGCATTGACTGTTAAACTATTTGCTGCTGTGTTTGTACAACTTCCTAAACTTGCTAATACACTTACTGTATAAGTACCAGATGTATTAGTGATGGAACTTGGTACCGTTAATGGGTTCGTATTTGGTATCGTTTGTCCATTAATGTTCCAATCATAAGTCACGCCTGTTTGTGGGGTGTTAATGGTTAGTGTGCCATTTTCATTTTGACAGATAGATAAATCGCTTAAATCAAAGTTGGCGTTTGGTACATCTATAATGTTGATTGTAGTTGTTGCTTGTGGTGACACGCAGCCATTAACATCGGTTACCGTTACTGTATATGTATAAGTTCCTGTGGTTAGTGTTGCTGCTGGGAAGGTAACGGTTTGATTGTTTTGGTTTGTGTTGTCTACTCCATTACCTGTTGTCCATGTAAAACTTGTTGCTGTTGTATTAGCCGTTAAGTTAACCGTTCCTGTCGTACAAGTGGTGTTTGGATTGGCTGTGGCTGTTACGGTTGGTAAGGCATTTACTATGACATCCACCGTTGTTAGCGTTGATGTACAGCCTGTTAGGGTATTTGTTCCTGTGACTGTATACGTCGTATTGTTTGTTGGATTTACTGTAGTTGTATTGGTTGTTGAACCTGTTGGTTGCCAATTATAAGTATCTGCTCCTGTTGCTGTCAATGTCACAGGACTACCTGCACAGGTTACGGTGTTTGTTGTTGCAATTGTCGGAAGTTGATTAACATCAATCGTTATCGTTTCTGTTGTACTGGCACAGCCCTGATCTTCTCCCGTAATCGTATACGTCGTTTGAGCTGTTGGGCTCAGTGTTAAGGTTCCTGTGGTTGTTTGTTGTGGGTTCGTTACCGTATAGTTCGTCGCTCCCGTCAATGTTATCGTTGTGCTGTTGCCCTCACAAATCGTCGTCGCTGTTGCCGCTACTCCTATCGTTGGCGTCGGCGTTACATTCACCGTGACGTTCGTGATGTTTGAACAACCCGTTGTTGTGTTTGTTCCAGTCGCCGTATACGTCGTTGTTGTTGTCGGGCTTACTGTTATTGTCGTAGCCGTCTCTAACGTACTCCATGTGTAGGTATCTGCTCCCGTAATTGATATGGTTGCTGTTTGGTTTGAACAAATAGTTGTATTACTTACTGTTGCGTTTAAAGTGGGTACGTTAGCATCTGCTGTGATTGTTACCGTTTCAATAGCCGATACACATCCACTTACTGTATTAGTCACTTGTACTGTAAACACTCCGCTTCCATTCGCTACGGGATTACTAATCGTTGTGTTACTTAAACTTCCCGTCGACGGTGAAGTCCATGTATAACTCGCATCCGGATCTGAACTACTCGTCGCTAACAACGTCGCCGTCGGATTAGCACAGGTTGTTGTTAAACTACTTGGGGTTAACGTTAAGGTTGGTGTAACGGTATTGCTTGGTACGTTCACCGTAAAACTTCCTGTACAACCATTAACGCCATTTGTTATCGTTACAACATAATTACCTCCTGCATTAACAACTGGATTTTCTGTGGTTCCATTTGTTATCGTTCCTGGTCCTGACCATGTGTAAGCATAATTTGTTCCTGTTGGACTGGCTGCTAAAGTCATCGTACTTGTATTACATGTAATAGATGAACTTGCTGTTGCATTTGCTGCTACAGCTGTTGTGTTAATTGGTACTGCTACATTAAATGTGGATTGACATCCTGATACTGTATTTGTTATGGTTACACTATATGTTCCTGCTAACGTTGCTGTTGTTGCTGCTGTATTATTTGTGCCTGAAATGCCTGGCCCTGACCAGTTATAAGATACTGGATCTGAATTTGATAAGGTGACTCCTATGGCTACTATACTGTTTGTACAGGTGATAGAGTTAGTCATCGCGTTCACAGTCGCTTGTGGTACATTGGTTGATGAGCTTACTGCTACTGTTGATGTACTGGTACAGCCTGAGCTTGGATGGGTGGCTACCAACGTATAGGTTCCTGGTGCACAAGCGGTTGTTGTAAAACTAGTTGAACTTCCACAAACACCTCCCAACCAAGTGGCTGTTGAACCTACTGGTGTTGCAGATCCTGTTAAAGTCACTGAGGATACACCACACACTAATGTTTGTGTTGATCCTGCATTTGCTGTTGGTTGTGCTAAGTTATTGGTTACTGTTGCTACAGCTGTATTTGTACAACCATTGCTTGCTGTTGTCGTTAATGTATAATTACCGGTTGCTGTTGCTGTAGCATTAGCCAATGTTGTTGCTCCTGATAATCCTGTTCCTGACCATGAGTAAGTTACTCCTGATGCAGGTCCTCCTGTTAATACAGTAGATGTTGTTGAACAGGTTAAGGTTCCTCCTGTGGCTGAGGTTGTTGGTGCTGTTGTGTTTTGTGTTACCGCCACGCTTCCTGTGGTTAAACAACCATTTGCTGTATTGGTTACCGTATAATTATATACACCTCCTTGGTTAATTGTAACTGTGCTAATATTAGTAGCTGATGAAATACCAGCGCCAGTCCAATTGTATACTACTGGTGTGGTGGTAGTCGTTGCACTGGCATTAACACTTATTAATGTACAGTTCAATACTCCGCTTGTTGCTGTTGCTACAGATGGTACTGTTGTGTTTTGGCTTACTGATTGCGATCCTGTTGTTTTACAACCATTTGATATATTAGTGACAGTATAATTATACGTTCCTCCTTGATTTACTGTAATGGTACTAATATTTATAGCGGATGTAATGCCCGTTCCACTCCAAGTATAACTCACTGGTGTCATCGTTGTGGTAGCGCTAACATTAATCGTTGTATTTGTACAACTTACTGTATTTGATGCTGCCGATGTTACTACTGGTGTTGTTGTGTTTTGACTAACGGATGTAGTTGCTGTATTTGTGCAACCATTCGCCGCTGTTACCGTTAAATTATAGGTGCCTGGTAAATTTACTGTTGGTGTTGATGTTGCTCCTCCTGCTGTTATTCCTGGTCCTGACCAAGCATAGGCGCCTCCACCTGTTCCTAATAAACTTGCTGTGGTTGTGGTACAGGTTAATGTGCTTGTATTTGATGCTCCTGCTGTTGGCGCTGTTGTATTCTGAGTAACTGATTGTGAGCCTGTTGTTGCACATCCATTACTTGTATTGGTTACTGTATAATTATATGTACCACTTTGGTTTACTGTGATGGTACTAATATTTGTAGCAGAGGTAATACCTGTTCCGCTCCAAACATAACTTACTGGTGTCATTGTTGTGGTAGCACTCACATTAATAGTTGTATTAGTACAAGTAATGGTATTAGATGCTGCGGATGTTACTAATGGTGTAGCGGTGTTTGATACTACCGACACCACTGCTGAGTTTGTGCAGCTATTTACTGGGTTTGTAATCACTAACGTATAATTACCTGCTGCATTTACTATTGTAGCAGAACTAGTTGGTGTTGATCCTGCTGGTGTCCATAAATAAGTGATGCCTGATGTGCCAGACCCTCCTGCTACTGTTGCTGTTGGTATCGAACATGTTATTGTTTGTGTATTGGCAACAACAATATTTGGTAAAGTGACATTAGACGTTACTGCAATAATTGCCGTACTTGTACAAGCATTTACTGGATTTGTAACGGTTAAGGTATAAGTTCCTGGTGCGTTCACAACACTGGTTGAATTTGTTGGCGTTGATCCTGCTGGCGTACCTGTTGTTGGTCCTGTCCATGCATAAGTCGCTCCTGGTGTTGTTGAACTTCCTTCTAATAAAGCTGTAGGTGTGACACAATTAATCGTTAAATCTGGTACCACACTCACTTGAGGCGTTGTTAGATTTGCTGTTGGTGTTACAACGGCCGTATTTGTACAACCGTTTACAGTGCTCGTAGTCATCAACGTATAGGTGCCTGGCGCTGTTATTGCAGCCGTGGATTGATTCGTGGCACCTGTTAAGCCAACTCCACTCCAACTATATGTCACTCCTGATAAAGGGCCTCCTTGTAAGGTAGCCGATGTACTTGTACATGTTATCGCCGTCGCTAAACTTGCTGTGGCCGTTGGTTGTATGGTGTTAGCGCCTACAGTTGTAACTGCTGTATTTGTGCAACCATTTGCTCCTGTAACTGATAACGTATAACTTCCTGCTGCTGTAGCCACAGCGTTTTGTGAATTTGTCCCTCCACTAATTCCCGCACCAGACCATGTATAAGTTAATGCCGCTGGTCCACCATTTAATGCAACTGTTGATGTTACACAGGTAATAGAATTTGGCGAAGTAGCCGTTGGACTTGGTAATACAGTATTTGATCCTACAGTTGTAACTGCCGTATTCGTGCAACCATTTGCTCCTGTTACTGCTAACGTATAATTTCCTGCTGCTGTGGCTACAGCGTTTTGTGAGTTTGTTCCTCCACTAATTCCTGCGCCAGACCAAGTGTATGTTAATGCCGCTGGCCCTCCATTTAAAGCAACTGTTGATGTTACACAAGTAATTGAATTTGGAGAAGTTGCTGTTGGACTTGGCAATACTGTATTTTGAGTAATTGCCTGTGAACCTGTTGTTCTACATCCATTACTAGTATTTGTTATTGTATAATTAAACGTTCCTCCTTGATTGACATTAATTGTTGCGGTTCCTGCTCCGGAAGTAATACCCGTTCCCGTCCAATTATAACTTACGGGACTTGCTGTTGTTGTTGCTATAATTTGTGCAGAAGTTGTTGTACAATTTAATGAACTTGTTGCAGCAGTAGATGCCGTAACAACACTTGTATTTTGAGATACAGCCAATGATCCTGTTGTACTGCATCCTGTGCTCGTATTCGTTACTGTATAATTATATGTACCAGGTGAATTTACTGACGCAGAAGCTGTTGTTGCTCCTCCTGTTACACTTGGTCCTGACCAATTATAGGTAACTGGTGTTGATGTTGTCGTCGCTATCGCCTGAACGGTTGTTGTTGTGCAATTTAAGGTCGTAGGTGCAGTTGCCGTAACACTAGGTGGTGTTCCTCCTGAACCAATATTATAAGTTGCAGTTGCACTGCATCCGCCTGGATTAATAACTAATGTATAAACCCCTGCTCCTGAAACTGCCGTTGCAGAAGAAGAAGGAGAAGATACGGTGGATCCACCTGGACCCGTCCAACTATAAGTAGGAGAACTTGCTGATGTGGTTGCTGATAAAGTTGTAGATGTTACTCCACAAGCTAAGGTTGGAGAAGAAATTGATGCAGTTGGTGCAGGAGCACCTGTGATAGGAGAAATAAAAATATATTGATATTGGGAAATTCCAAAGCGCGGCGGAGAACCAACTGGCGCTGGACAATTTGTAGGAGGATCTTGATTTGAATAAACAATAGTTATTTGTCTAATTTGCTGTCCAACAGTACCTACAGAAATCGCTTGGTTGGCACATTGACCATTTGTTCCATTTGCAATTAATACCCTAGATGAACCAACAACGCTGTTTCCGATAGGCCCGGTTGTTGTTGCGCTAGGAACCACCGGGTTGCTTGCGTTATCTAAGGCGCTAATAGTTACTTTATCTTGATAATTTACATAATTAAAAGACCCGTCGTTATAAAACGTTTCTGTAACATCGTAAATATTAAATGTTACCGGAGCACATAAATAGGTTGGGAAATTAAGAGTAACTGTAATGCTATTATTCCATGCAAGATTTCCAGCACCATTTCCTGCACCACTCATTTCTAAACGCAAACCTGTGTATGTTCCACAATTTTGAGCCGTGTTTCCTGTTGTTCCACTAATAGATCCAGCTGCTCCAGCCGTACTTGATCTCACATCAAAGGATCCTCCACCAGCGGTAGCTTTTGTTACACTAAACGTAGGAGAGGCTACCCAACTAACTGTATTTGTAGGATAAGCAGTCCAATTAAAGGTTTGAGAAAAAATACTAGTAAAAATAAAACAGAATACTAGTGTTAAAGTATTTTTTATAAAAGTCATAAAATAGTTATTAGTAACAACCAATATTAAAACAAAATAAAATAGAGTGGTAGAGTGCCGCCCCCCTCTTAAATAATGATATATATCGTCATAAAATAATATATTTGAAATAGAAACTATTGCCTAAATTATATGGAAAACCATAAAACCAAATATAAAACATACACTATAGTTCTGTTAATAGCCTTGTTTGGCTTTTCGTTTGTTGGCTTTGCTCAATACCCATATGAAATAACTAAATTATTAAAAGAAGTAAAAGAGGCTTCTTTTGGTGATTCGGCAAATCTTTTTAAAATTGGAAACAAAACTATTCTTAAAGCTTCTCAAACAAAATATAAAGGAGCAGAAGCAGAAGTAAATATTTACTATGGTAACTATTTTTATTACACACGTAACATCGATCGTGCAAAGTTTTACTTTGAAAAAGCAAAATCAAAAGCCCAAACATTTTCTAATAAACACATCGAAACATTAGCTAATATTCGCCTAATATTTGTTGATTATGAAATAGGGATAAACGAAAGTGCAGAGCAAGATCTTCTTAATTTGCTACTTGAAACTAAAAAAACCAAAGACTATGAAAATCACGCGGAACTACTAAATTTGTTGGGAATTATAAAGGAATCTAAAAACGAATTACAAGCCGCGGCAGAGTTGTATATTGAAGGTTTGGTTTTTTCTGAATCGCACGGCATTCCTCATTACCCATCTGTATTTAGAAATAATTTAGGTTTAATTAAATTGTACTCTAATCAAACTGATGATGCCTTGATTGATTTTGAAAAGGGTTTAGAATCAGCGAAAAAAGAAAACGATAAAAATTTAGCTAGTCATATTCAAATAAATATTTGTTTGATTTATGTTAAGAAAAATCGTGTAAAAGAAGCCTTACAAATTTTTGAAGACGTCATTAATTATACTCGTCAAAATAATCACCCCCGAGAATTATCAGCAGCATTTATTAATATAGGAGCTGAGTTTAATAATTCTGGTAAACCCGAATTAGCGTTAGCTTATCTTGACTCATCGATTAACATGTTACAAAAAACCGAATTGCATGTTGAATTAACTGAAGGATATCTTGGAAAAGCTGAAGTATTAATTAGTCTTAAAAAAAATGATGAGGCAAAAAAAAATCTAGAATTAGCAAAAGCATTATTTAAAAAAACAAATAACTTAAGTAATCAAGCGAACTATAATTTTTTGTTATACACTATCGAAAAAACAGAAGGTAAATATAAATCAGCATTGAATTATTATTTATCCTACGAAAACATCAAAGATAGCATTGATAAAGCATTAAATGGAAAGCTTTTGCAAGAGCTGCAGTTAAAATACAACGTACAAAAAAAGGAAGTAGAATTAGAAAAGGAAAAATCGAAAAACTTGTTGCTTGAACAACAACATCAAGATGAACGATTTTTTAAATGGTTATCTATTGGTATTGCTCTTATTGTTTTAATACTTGTCATCGGTTCTGTATACTATTTATATTCTAAAAAAATAAGAGAAAAACAAGCCTCCTTTAGTAGACAACTAATTGAAAACATAGAACAAGATCGTTTAAGAATATCTATGGATTTACACGATGATATTGGTCAATCTCTATCCATGATTAAATCTAAAATATCTCATTCAAAATGCAATCAAGAAGATAAGATTTTAGAAACAGAGCTTTCAAGAGTCATTGAACAAACTCGAGAAATATCAAGAAATTTATATCCATCCTATTTAGAAAAAATTGGACTTGTGAGATCTATCGCACGACTAATGGAAAACGTACAAAATGCATCTAAATTAGAATGTAGTTTTGATGTGTCTGATAAGGTTGATGCTTTACCCATTGGAACTAAAACTCACCTTTATCGTATTCTTCAAGAATGTACAAATAATACCATTAAACACGCTAAAGCCTCTGCATTAAAAATTTCGATATCTGAAAAAAACGACGAATTTGTTCTAGTATACCAAGACAATGGCATTGGAATGACAACGAAGCAAAAAAACGGCTTAGGTCTTTTATCTATTCAAGAAAGGGCAAAAATTATTAACGGAACTGTAAATTTTGAGGATAAATTAAATAAAAGTTTTAAATTAACGCTGAAATTCAATGTCGAATAGCTTACAAATAAAACATTTATTAATTGCTGACGATCATCCTATCTTCAGAAAGGGTTTAATTGACCTTTTACAAACAGCTTTCCCTAACGTAAAAATTACTGAGTGTCATAATGGAGCAGAAGCTATTGATGGTATTTTAAAACTAAAGCCAGACGTTTCTATTTTAGACATCAATATGCCAGAAGCAAACGGACTAGATGTTTGTAAACGAGTATTAAAGGAAAATTCTGATACAAAAATCGTTATCCTTACTATGTATCGCGAAAAGGAAATGATTAAAAACGCTATGTTGTCTGGCGCATTAGGTTATATTTTGAAAGATACGGCTGGTGATGAAATAGTAGATTGTGTTAATACTGTATTAGGTGGCGATAAATATATTGGAACCGCCATGCTTCCTCATCATACTGAATTAAGTATTGAAGATAAAAAGAAACAACAATTAATAGATGGGCTTAAAAACTTAAGCCAAGCAGAATTAAAAACATTAAAGCTTGTAAGTCAAAATAAAACATCTAAAGAAATTTCAGAACTTCTGTTTTTATCGGAAAAAACCATTGAAAATTATCGTTCTCGTATTTGCCAAAAATTAGAACTTCCTCCCCGTAACAATAGCTTGGTTATTTGGATTAGCGAAAACAAAGAGTTGCTTTCCTACATCAGCGAGTTTTAAAATATAACCAAAAAAGAAACAATTTCTTTTTACTTCCTTAATATATTAAACACATTTAGATAATGTAACCGCTGTACATTTGGAAAAACTTATAATGTATAGCAAAAGAGAATTAGAACTTTTAGTTATCAGTGACATACATCTAGGAACATTTGGTTGTCACGCCAAAGAGTTGTTACACTACCTCAAAACAGTCAATCCAAAAACATTAGTTCTCAATGGAGATATTATTGATATGTGGAATTTCAGTAAAAATTACTTCCCATCATCTCATATGGATGTCATGCGTCATATTATGAAAATGGCAAGTCACGGCACACATGTCTATTATATTACTGGTAATCATGATGAGATGTTGAGAAAATATACCGATTTACAATTAGGTAATTTCGAAATCGTTGATAAGCTCGTACTAAACTTAGATGGCAAAAAAGCATGGATTTTTCATGGTGATGTGTTTGATTCGAGTACAAAAGGATACGCAAAGTTCCTTGCAAAACTTGGCGGGAAAGGCTATGATTTGTTAATACTCATTAATCGTTTTATCAATTGGGTTTTAAATTTATTTGGAAGAGAAAAAATGAGTTTCTCAAAAAAAGTAAAGGATAGTGTAAAAAAAGCGGTTGCCTTTGTTAATGATTTTGAAACAACCGCTGCTGAGTTAGCTATTGAAAAAAGCTATGATTATGTGGTATGTGGCCACATTCATATGCCACAAATTAAAGAAGTTAAAACCGACGATGGAAGTGTGATGTATTTAAATAGTGGTGACTGGATAGAAAATTTAACGGCTTTAGAATATGATAAAGGGAAATGGGAAATTTTTCATTACGATAAAAACTATTTAGATCTTATATATCCCAAAGACAATTTTGAACAGGAAGATGTTGTATTAAAAATTTTAGCTTCTTAATATGAGTAAAACGAAAATATTTTATGCGGTTCAAGCAACTGGAAATGGTCATATTAGTAGAGCTCAACAATTATACCCTTACTTAAAACAATTTGGGGAGGTTGATTTCTTTATTAGTGGCAATAATGCCAACCTAGATTTTAAAATACCTGTTAAGTATAAAAGCGAAGGTTGTAGTTTGCATTATAGTAAATGTGGCGGCCTAAATTACTTTGATGTTGTAAAAAACATAAAACCATTTATGATGTACAAAGACGCAAAATCTTTGCCTCTAGAAAAATATGATGTCATTATCAATGACTTTGATTTTGTAACTTCTTTAGCATGTAAACTAAAAGGCTTGCCATCAGTTCAACTAGGTCACCAAGCTAGTTTTCAATCTGACGAAACACCAAGGCCTGATAAAAAAAGTTTAGTTGGAGAAACGATATTAAAACATTTTGCACGCGCAACTAATCATATTGGTTTTCATTTTCAAAAATATGATTCTTTTATTTTACCTCCCGTTATTAAAGAGGAGTTTATAAATGCTATTCCAACAGATTTAAATCATGTGAGTGTTTATTTACCTTCTTTTCAAAAACATTGTTTATTAGAAGCTTTTAATAAATTGCCTCATATACAATTTCATTGGTTCTTAGATGCTGTAGAGTCTATTCGAACAGAAAAAAACATTACATACTACCCCATCAATCAGGCTTTATTTAATAAAAGCTTATTAACCTGCCATGGTTTAATAACCGGAGGAGGATTCGAAACTCCTTCGGAAGCTTTATACTTGGGCAAAAAACTAATTAGTATTCCTATTAAAAATCATTATGAGCAGCAATGCAATGCTGCTGCTGTTAAAAAACTAGGGGTAAAAGTATTACAAGATATAGGGGATGACTTTTCGGAAATTATAGACAAATGGTTTTATGAAGGAAACAACAATCCTCGTATTGAAGCAAATAATATTACAGAAACACTAGAATATTTATTTGACACCTATCCCAATAAACAAAAGTTGGAAAACGAAGTTGTTTTGTCTTCTATATAGTATTTATGTAAACCTTTTGTTAAATTACTAACGCAAAGTAAAATTTGTTTTATTATTTACATCATATTCTTAATGTTTTCTTCTTTATAGCTTAATGCGGTGCTTTAATGCAAGCTATAATTTAGTGGCATGAAAAATTTATATCTAATTTTAATTTTATTAGTAAATTGTTTGGTTGCACAAACTGTTTCTGTAACCAGAGGGCCTTATCTTCAACAAGCAACACCAACTAGCATTATTATAAAATGGCAAACAAATAATGCCACAAATACGAAAGTTAATTATGGCACCGTACAAACTAATTTAATTTCATCAGTAACAAATACAGTTACTTCAACTAATCATGAAATAAAAATTACAGGTTTACTGCCTTATACAAAATACTTTTATTCTATTGGTTCTACTACTTCTACTTTGGTTGTTGCCGCTTCTGATGTGTTCTTTAGAACCATGCCTAATTATGGACAAAAAGGAGATTATCGTTTTTGGGTAATTGGAGATGCCGGCACTGGCGGAAATAGCCAAAGAGACACAAGAACAGCGTTTTTAAATTATAATAGCACAAAAAATATCGATGGTTGGATTTGGCTCGGAGATAATGCATATGATGGAGGATTTAATAGTGAATATCAATCGAATGTGTTTTCAAATAATACTTTTGAAAATCAATTAAAAAACACAGTTGTTTGGCCTGCAGCAGGCAATCACGATTACAATAATCATATACCATTCTCTCCTTCTCCTGCTTACTTAGATATTTTTTCTCTGCCATCCAATGGAGAATGTGGGGGTGTTCCTTCAGGCTCAGAAAAATATTATTCCTACAATTATGGAAATATTCATTTTATAGTTTTAGAGTCTTACGATGAAAGCAGGTCTTCCACAGGAGCAATGGCTACTTGGTTGCAATCAGATTTAAATGCAAACACTCAACCATGGGTAATCGCCTATTGGCATCATCCTCCTTATACAAAAGGTAGCCACAACTCGGATAACTCTAATTTTTTAGATGGGGAATTAGTAGATATAAGACAAAACATTATCCCCATATTAGAAGCAAAAGGAGTTGATTTAGTTTTAAACGGACACAGTCATGTGTACGAGCGCTCTTATTTATTAGATGGGCATTACGGATATTCCAGTTCTTTAACATCAGCCATGAAAAAAGACAATACATCTGGAAGTTATCCCGCTAGTTGTGCTTATCATAAAAAAACTCAGACTACGAGTTCTCATAAAGGCACTGTTTATGTAGTGTGTGGATGTTCTGGAAAAAATGATGCAAGTCCTTCATCTGGCTGGCCACATCCTGCTATGTATAAATATACAAATACAGTTTATGGTTCAATGTCTGTTGATGTAAAGGATAATAAATTAGAAGGAAAATTTATTACTTCTACAGGCTCAGTGTTTGATTCTTTTACAATTATAAAAAATGCTGGAGGAAGTAAAACTTATACCGTGTGTCCAAACGAATTAATTACGTTAAAATCTACTTTTCCTGATCCAGTCAATTGGTTCCCTGCATCTCAACAAGCCGATTCTATTTCATTTAGCACTCCTGTAAGCACAGTGGTGTATGCAACAGACTTAGCGGGTTGTATTAAAGATACGTTTAACATTAATGTTATTTCAAATCCATTATGCTCCGTTACGGATATGAATGAAATGGATAATAATGAGTTTTCAGTTTATCCAAGCCTTTTAGAAGAATCTAATAATAGTATAACCATAGAAAGTTTATTTTCATCACCAGCAGTGATAAAACTAATAGACGTTAATGGAAAGGAATTACAAAACCAACAATTAGAGTTAGTAGTAGGGAAAAATACTTTACCAATTCCTCATACTCTTTCAACAGGTATTTACTTTCTAATAATAACAACCGACTCTCATGAAAAGAACTACAAACTATATGCTAAATAAATTTTCAATAGCTGTATTTTTACTACTATCTGTTCATAAAATCCAAGCTCAGTGCACTACAACAAACGTACCTGGAGACTTTATTGTTAATTCAAGTATTATTTTATCCGGGACTTATAATGTCAGTGGCACATTTAAAGTAGCGCCTTTTGTAACTGTATATGTTAAGCCCTATTCTTCTGGTTCTTGCGGCAAACTAATTATTAATGCACAAAAAATTATTGTAGAAGGAACTATTGACGGTAACTACGCTGGTCATGTTGGAGGAACTGGCGGAGTTGGAGGAAATATCGTTAGCAGTTTAACTGGAGATCAGACGGCTATTAATACTTGTAGTAATAAAGATAATACTGGAATTATTGTTGTTGAAGGCGGAAAGTTTGGTACTAGCGGTTCAGGAATTGGCTCTGGTTTACAAGGACAAAATGGACAAAATGGTTCGGGACCAAAACAACAGTGTTTAAGTAACGACGATGAATGTGGTATGATTGGGAGTGCTGGAGGAGCTGGTGGTGGTGGCGGCGCTAGTTACGGTGGAGCTGGAACAAACGGCACAAACGGGGGCAACGGAACAAGTACTTATACTGCAACCGGCGTTAATGTTTCAACTGGTTATATTGTATTTGCCGGAACAGGCGGCACAGGTGGAAATGCCGGTAACGTTTTTGGTACTGCTACAGGTTCAGATATTGATTTAGGTTCAAGTGGCGCTGGCGGTGGTGGTGGCGGTCGTTCATACGATGTTGGTTTAGCTGGAGGCAAAGGTGGCAACGGCGGTGGTTTAGTGCAACTCATCGCAACCGACACTTTAAAAATTTCAGGAAAAATTCAAGTTAATGGAGAGACAGGAGCACCAGGCGGAAATGCTGGTAACGGCGGTATTTCTCCTAACTGTTGTTCGGATGGTTGCGACGATTCTGGCGAGGCAACTTTATCGTGCGGTGCAGGCGCTGGAAGCGGCGGAGGTGGCGGCTCTGGTGGTGGAATATATCTTGAGTCACAAACAGTAGCCACTATTACTGGAACCTTACAAAGCAACGGAGGAAATGGTGGAAATGGTGGAATAAAAGGGAATGGAACAACAACTAATTATTCTGGCGGTGTATTTTGCGGAAACCAAACGATTAGCAGCGGAAACGGAACAGCTGGAAATAAGGGCGGAGCTGCAGGTGGCGGGAGAATAAAAATCTTTGTACCTACTTGTTCTTCTTCAACTGTTAACCCAATGTATACCATTAATGGAGGCGCAGGCCTTACCAATGCTTCAAATGGAAGTTATGAAGTGGTGTGTGGTATTACTAATATCAATGAATCTATTAAAGAGCCATTTGCACTAAACGTTTTTCCAAATCCTTTTTCTGAGATTGTCACGATACAGTTTAAGTATGATGAAACTCCTGAAAATATTAGCGAAATAAACATCTTAAATACATTAGGAATGATCATCAAAACCATTTCATCAGATGACTTAAAATATAACAGAACCATTCAAATTAATTTATCTGAGCTTTCATCAGGAATTTACTTTATAAAAACAACCATTAATAACTTGAGTTATGATTACAAAATTATTAAACAGTAGATTTCTCTTTCTATTATTTACAATTAGTTCCATTAATCTGGATGCGCAATCTTTAAGAAGCTCTTCTTTAGAAACTTGTTTAGCTCCTTTCTATCATGGGGTTGCCTCTGGAGACCCAATGGCTGATAAAGTTATTATTTGGACAAGAGTAACACCCGATACCGTTTCTTCAGATCCTATTATCGTTTCATGGCAGATGGCAACCGATACTGGCATGACTAACGTTGTAGGAAGTGGTAGCTTGATTACAAGTAATGTAGCTGATTATACTGTAAAAGTTGATGTTACAAACCTAAACGCAAATACTTGGTATTATTATGAATTTGAATGTAATGGTAAAAAATCACCAAGAGGAAGAACAAGAACAGCACCACAAACTGGCGCAGATAGCTTGCGATTTGCTATTGTTTCTTGTGCAAACTTAGAAGCCGGTTTTTTTAATGCCTATAAAGTATTATTAAACAGAGCAGATTTTGATGCCGTCATATGTTTAGGAGATTATATCTACGAATACGAATCAGGTGGCTATTCACCAAATGCAACTGCTAACCGTCAATGGTTGCCTTCAAATGAAATTTTATCTCTAAGTGATTATCGTGAACGTTACTCGACTTACCATTTAGATGAAGATCTTAGAAGATTACATCAGCAATTTCCTTTTATCAATATTTGGGATGACCACGAAACCGCTAATGATGCTTGGATGAATGGTGCAGAAAATCACACCTCAGCGAGTGAAGGTCCGTTTGCAGTAAGAAAAGCAAATGCTAAACAAGCCTATTTTGAATGGTTACCAATTAGACAACAAGCTGGAGTTACAGACCCCTATCAAATCTTCAGAAAATTAACATATGGTAATTTAGTAGATTTTATTATGCTTGATACTCGTCTTCACGGAAGAGATTTACAGGCGGGAACCACAGGAGCAACTGTTACATCAAATAGCAGACAATTATTAGGAACTGATCAATTTACATGGTTAGGAAATAGATTAGATTCATCAGCTGCACAATGGAAAATATTAACTCAACAAATTATGATTGCTCCACTAAAAGTTTTTGGCCAAGCTGTTAATGGAGATCAATGGGATGGCTATCCAGCAGAAAGAAATAGAGTTTTTAATCACATCTTAAATCATAATATTAAAAATGTAGTAGCGATAACTGGCGATATACATTCGTCTTGGGCTAACGATTTACCAACGTCAAGTTACAATGGATCAACAGGCTCTGGTTCTGCTGGAGTTGAGTTTGTTGGTCCAAGTGTTACTTCGCCAGGTTTAAGTATTCCTTTGGGAGCTGCTGCTATTCAAGCATCCAATTCGCATATTAAATATGCCGATTTATCGCAACATGGTTTTATGATATTGGATATTAATACAACTAGAACTCAATGTGATTGGTATTATATTAACACCATTGATGTATCCTCTAATTCTTATTCTCATGCAAAGTCAATGTATGTCAATCATTTTGAGCGTTTTTTAAGAACAACTAGTTCGGCAAGTATGCCAAGAAGTTCTGTGTATGGAAACTTAGCGCCGATATGCCCAAGAATAACTAATATTTCAACAAGCTTATCAAGCATTTCATCACCCATAAGATTATTAAATGTGTTTCCAAATCCTGCTCAAAAAGAACTTGTTATTAGTTTCTTAGGTCAACAAGTAAGCACCGGTAGAGTTATCTTATACAATACCACTGGACAACAAGTGTTTGATTTAAAATTTAACAGTCAAGATGTTTACAACAATCAACTACAAATAAACGTTAATGACTTGGCAACTGGTTTGTACAACGGCAGCGTAGAAGTAAATAATCAAACACTATTTTTCAAGTTTGTGAAAACAACTAATTAATGATGTGTGCTTTTATTAGTAAGAATTTTAAAACAATCGTTATTTGTGTTGCTCTTGCTATTAATTCCTTTTTCTTAAATTTTAGTGTTTACCATAGCTCTAATTTAAAAAAGCCTGTCATTATAGAGAATACTACTAAAAAGCTAATTTCTATTTTAGATAAGTCGATACAACTTGCTGATTCAACCATTGATGCTGAAAAATTACATCAACTTCAATCCAACTATTTTATTGCTCGTAAGCATTACAAACAAATTGAGTGCTTTATTGAGTATTGCTCTCCCTTTGATGCCAAATATTTTATTAATGGTCCTTTAGTAAAAAAATCTGATTTAGAAATTGGAACACGTGTTGTTGATCCTCATGGCTTTCAGGTTATTGAAGAGCAATTATTTGGAATAGACTCTATTGACACATCACTCTTATTAATTGAGCTGAAGCTTTTAAAAGAAAGCTTTAACACCTTTACTCATAAATTAAATAATATCAACATCAACGACTCTCAAATTCTGGAGATGATGCAATTTGAACTCATACGGATGAGTGCCTTAACATTAAGTGGATACGATGCCTCGTTTACAAAAACTAACAGTGAAGAATGTAAAAGCGTTTTTGAAGGATTTAGAGCATTACTTAATGATGTAAAAGTAAAAAATCAAGAAAATGGTTATCCACTTGCACTTCATCAACAAGTAATTTCCAAATTAAAATTAGCTGAAAACTATTGTTTGATTCATAAGGATTATGATTCCTTTAATCGTTTATTTTTTATCACACAACATATCAAACCAATCTATAAACTATTAGTCAAAATTCATCAAACCGACCTGTTTCCATATACTCAAGTAGATTATGCTATTAACTTAAATAACGAACACATCTTTGAAAGAGAATACTATAATATCAATTACTTTTCTGTGAAAACCGTTGATACTTTAGGAAATTCATTACAGGCTCAATTGGGAGAATTATTGTTTTTTGATCCTGTTTTGTCTGGAAATAATAAGCGAGCTTGTGCTTCTTGCCACAAACCTGAATTAGCTTTTACAGATGGATTTAAAAAAGGAGTGTCGTTTGAAAAAGAAATCTTAGATAGAAATACACCAACACTATTGAATACTATTTTTCAAAAGAATTTTTTTTATGACGGTAGGGCACGTCAATTAGAACAACAAGCTAATGATGTATTGCATAATCAAAAAGAGATGAATTCTACCATTGAAGACATGATTAATAGGCTCAATGAAAGCGACGAGTATAAATCTCTATTTAAGAATTCATTTAAAGGAACCGCTGATACAAACATTAATTATTACGGAATACTAAAAGCCATTACGGAATATGAAAAGACTTTAGTTTCAATGAATAGCCGATTTGACCAATATATAAAAGGTGATTACAAACAATTAAACACACAAGAAATCAATGGCTATAACTTATTTTCGGGCAAAGCATTATGTGGTAGCTGTCATTTCTTTCCTTTATTTAATGGGCTTGTACCACCTATTTACAATGATACAGAATATGAAGTGATTGGTGTACCAGAACAATCAGATAGTAAACAAATAGATAAAGATAAAGGTAGAGTTGTTGTTTCAAGAGTTCACATTCATGAACACGCCTTTAAAACACCAAGTATTAGAAATGTAAATTTAACCGCACCATACATGCACAATGGCGCCTATCAAACACTTGAAGATGTTCTTGATTTTTATAATAAAGGGGGTGGACAAGGTATTGGTATTGAAATTCCAAATCAAACTTTGCCATTTGATTCGTTACAATTAACTCCAAAAGAAATAAAAGACATTAAATCATTTATGCTATCATTAACAGACACCGTTGGCTGCACAAAGAAACCAAAAAAGTTACCACTCTTTAAAAATGACAAATTAAATAATAGAGTAATTGGTGGCGAATACTAATTAATCGAATCAATTCTTAGTTTTATCTAATAACTTTTTATCTAACATTAGTTTCACATCTTCTTAAGATTAGGTATTGATATTTGCGCAAATATTTAAAACGTTATTACTATGAAATACTATTCTCTCTTATTCATATCATCTATTATTCTTTTTGGCTGTAAACAAGAACAAAAAGTTCAAGACCCTGAATTAGCAGACATTTTAAAGAGGAACACCATCGTTATTAAAGGTTCAGATACCGAACTACCCATGGTGAAAGATCTTGCCAATTTATTTAGAAAAGATAATTCACAAATTACCATCGATATTAGTGGTGGTGGAAGTTCCGTAGGAATTGAAGCACTCATTAATAACGAAACAGATATTGCCAATTCTTCGAGAGAAATAAAGGCCTCTGAAATAGCAAGAGCAAAATTAAATGGTGTTAATCCAACTCCAATTATGTTTTCGGTAGATGCATTAGCTATTATAACTAATTCTAAATTAGGCATCGATAGTTTATCTACGGAGCATTTAATGCAAATTTTTTCGGGTGAAATTACAAACTGGAAATCTGTTGGTGGTCCTGATTTACCAATTGTAATATATGGTAGAGATAGCTTATCAGGTACTTACTCTTATTTAAAAGATAAATTTATAAGAGCTCCATACAGCGCAAACATGAAACAACTGCATGGTAATGCCGAAATAGTAGCTGCCGTTCAAAAAGATATAGCTGGCGTGGGCTATGCGGGCGCAGGATTTTTAATGGATGAAAACGGTAAACCAAATGGAAGTATTTGGGCTATGCCAATTTATTTAAAAGGGTCACGCGCATATTCACCTTATGAAATTAGTGCTGTTAAAAAAGGAGACTATGTCCTAACGAGACCTCTCTATCAATATATTAATGGCAAACCTAGAACTCAAATTTTTGATTTTATAATGACAGAGTTAACGTTACGCGGACAAGAGCTTATTAAAACACATGGGTATTTTCCAATTAATGATTATCAAACAGAAATCAATAAACTAAATGGATTATAAAAGATGATGTATACTAACTGTTAATTAAAAACGGCTGTATGTACTAATTTTAGTACCTGTTTAGTAAAACATTTTATTCAAAGATAATATAACAAACATCATAACTTTTCAACTGAGATATACTTTTGAAACTGATTAATGATCTCATTATAAATGAAAACTTTTTTATTCTTACTTATCATATTGATACATCAATTACAGGCACAAACGGTATTATCCACTGGAGATATTGCTGTGATTGGGTTTAAAACCAATACAAGTTCAGATGCAGGAAACGATGCTATTAAATTAGTGACACTTGTTGATTTGCAATGTAACACAGAGTTTATTGTAACTGATAATAATTGGAGAAACAGCGCGCCAATAGGTTGGGCTTGTGATGATGATGAATTTGGTATCATCATCACCTGTAATACTACTATTGCTGCTGGAAGCATATTTTATATCGATGTAAGTGCTGCAGGAGGAGCTGCCAATTGCTCTGGAGGTAGCATTAGCAAAACAGCCATAGGAAATCCTTGGGGAACAGATTATGGATTAAGTAGTGGAGGTGATAATATTTATGTTTTACAAGGAACAAGAGTCTCTCCAACTTTTATTTTCGCTATAAAAAATGGAACGTTTTCAAACAACTCATGTTCTAATAAAGATCAAGCCGGTATTCCCGCAAACTTAACTTTAGGAACAAATGCTGTAGCCATGCCATCTAGTCAAAATCAATGGCATTTTAACTGTGTTACAAATAATAACACAAGATCTAATATTAGGGCAGCCATTTGTAATTCGGCAAATTGGACAAGCGCGTCAGGACAAAGTTGGAATACTACGTCTGGACTTTTTACTATCACCGATGGATTTTTTCAATCTGGCGTATTAAGTGTTTCTGGTGCTGGTTGTGGTTGTTTATCTGGATGCAGTTTAGCTTACTCTGGTAGCACAAACTGCTCCGCCGTTTCTGGTGATTGCTCAGCTGGTTACCAAGCTATGAGTAGAACAATTAATGTTCCCGTAGGATGTACTTATTTGGTAGCTGCCGAAATGAAAAACAGAGGCAACGGTTGCTCGTCTTCAGGTGCTGATGGCAATTGTCAAACTTGTGACGTAGTAAAAGTGGATGTATTAGCTGGTTCAAAATCTTTCCAACAAGGAGCTAGCAATTCTTCATTGATAGATAGTTATTCGGCTTCTGGACCAAGCACCATTGTTGTTTCGGGAAGGGCCAATAGAGCCGATGAAATTATTACTTACAGTATAAAGGTAACTCCTTGTAATTGTTTAGAACAATTACTTCCTATAGAATTAATTGATTTTAATGCAGAGCTTAAAGAAACTGCCGTTGAATTATTTTGGACAACACTCTCCGAACACAACAATGATTATTTTACAATCGAGAAATCAATGGATGGAATCAATTGGGAGACCGTTACTATGATCAAGAGTTTAGGTAATTCCGAACAGATACAAACCTACTCTGTGTTCGATTCATCTCCTTTTGACGGTTTATCTTATTACAGGCTCAAACAAACCGATATTGGTGGAAAATCCAGTTATTCGAAATTAGAATCCGTTTTTAAGCATGTGCAAAGTGAAATCGAAATATATCCAAATCCTAATGAAACTGGTCGATTAAAAATTTCGACAGAAGGATTAAATCAATATCAAATTAAACTAATGGATGCTTTTGGAAGAGTCATCTATCAAGAAACATTTACAAATGCTTTAACCGAAATTGATTTAACTTCGTTTGGAAAAGGTGTGTATATTGTTTTTATTACAACCGAACACAAAAGCTTAACTAAAAAAATTGTCTATCAATAATAAATGGTTCTCAATATCCCTGTTTATAAAAGGCTTTTGCAATTATAGAAAAAGCACACAAAAGTAAAGTTAATGTTAATTTAAGTTGTTGTATTGTAAATTTAATATTGATTAAACTAATATCATTTGTACTTTTGATATATATATAAAAATTAAATTTTATGAAAAAAGAAAATAAAGAAATGCTAAAAACAATTATTAGCAATCAAGAGTTAATCATGAAAGCTCTTAAGATAGAGGTGCCTGCAAAACAAATTTCGAAAGAACAACCAAAAAAAGTTGCTGCTCCAAAAAAAACGGTAGCTAAAAAAGCTGCCAAAAAAGTAGTTAAAAAATAAATTACTTCTCTTGATTTTTAATAAGAGTAACATACACGTTACTCTTTTTTTGTGTTTAAATAAATCACAGTAGCTTAATGTTTTGATAAGAATGATTGAAAACACAATCACTTACTTTGCATAAAATATTAAATACAATGATGATGAATTACACAGCCAAGAAAAAAAACAAAATAAATAGCTATAAAGCTGTTCGTGAAAATATCCGATTGAACAATCATACAAAGGCGGTAATCGATTTACCAAAAAACTTTATTATGGATGATAATTTATTGTTTCAATTTGCGGATGTTAACTTAATGAATCAACTAAATTCACCTAAAACAAGCAAAAAAAATAAACTCGTAATTAAATGGTGGGAAAACTAATTTAGTTTTATTTCCATTTTTTACAAAATGATACAACTAAAAAGCCCTGCTAAATTAGCAGTGCTTTTCGATTATAAATACTTTTAGTTTATTCTTTTATTAGTTTAGAAACCTTATTGTTTATTTTAACAAAATAAGTTCCACTGGTCCATTCTTTAGTACTCATACTAATGTTAGTATCTGTAGTTTTAGTATGTAAAACTAAGCTTCCTAAAGTGTTATATACAAAAATTTGAACCTCTTCTGTTAAAGAGTTTTTTGAGTTTAAAATAATATTAAACGATTCTTTAAATGGGTTAGGATATACACTAATCAACGTGTTATTATTTATCTCCATTAATGCTGTACAAGCACTTACACTTTGAGTGATACTTGATGTTGCTTGACATAATCCATCTGTTACAGTCACCGAGTAAACCGTTGTAATAGTTGGTGAAACAGAAACAGACATCGTATTTGCACCATTAGACCAAGTGTAAGATGTGGCAATTGACGTTGCTGTTAATACAACACTTTCTCCAACGCACATTAAACTATTGGTAGAACTAACCGAAATACTAGGTAATTGATTTACTACTATCGAAATACTTTCATCATCAAAACAACCGTTAGATGAACCACTTAAACTATAGGTTGTATTTACAATAGGAGACACAACCGTAGTGGATGCTGACGTAGAAGAAGGTAACCAGGTGTATGTAGATGCACCATTTGCCGTAAGGGTTACTGTTTCTCCCGCACAAATTGTATTTGATGTTGCTGATACAGAAACGGTAGGTGTTGTATTTACCGTAATGGTAACCGTACTTGTGTTTTTACAATTGTTTACATCTGTTCCTTCCACGGTATAAGTTGTATTTGTTATGGGTGATACACTATTAGTTGATGTGGTTGGTCCATTTGTCCAAGTATAAGTAGAAGCACCATTGGCTGTTAAGGTTGATGTATTGCCTGAACAAATTACTGAATTGCTAGCGCTTATGGAAATACTTGGGCTTGGATTTGCGGTTATAGTAACCACTGAATTACCTAAACAACCATTCACATCAACTCCAGTAACAGAATATGTTGTGTTGCTTGTTGGAGATACCGTGTACGTTGTTGCATTTGAATTATCGGTCCAAGTATAGGTTGAAGCTCCACTTAACGTTAACGTTGCTGTTTCGTTGGGACAAATTGCTAACTGACTTGCATTAATAACAACCGTAGGTGTTGCATTAACGTTTATTGAAATAGATGTTGTATTTGAACAGTTGTTGATGTATGTTCCTGTGACAGAGTAAATTGTATTTACAAGAGGTGTTGTTGTGTACGTTACGTTATTTGATCCACTCGACCAAGTATATGTAGACGCTCCACTCACAGTTAACGAAATTGTTTCTGTTGCACAAATCGTAGTTGAATTAGCAGTTAATGATAAGGAAGGCAATGCATTAAACGTTAACGTTATTGTATTTGATGGAACAGCACATCCTACATTGTTTAACTTAACTGAATAGTTTCCAGTAACCGTTGCATCATAAGTAGCAGACGTTGCTCCTGTAATGAGTGTTGTTCCATGATACCAAGCATAACTAGCGCCTGCAATTGTACTCGTATTTACTGTTAAAGTATTACCAACACATGCCGCCGTAGAAGAAACCGCTGCTAAAGTTGCTGAAGAAGCAGGACAAGCGATTTCATAAACAGAAACAGAACTACTTACTTCATTTCCTAATACTACTAAAGCTTTACCGTTTGGACTATCTTGTTGCTTCACATAAATAATACCTTCAGGACCTCTATCGCCTGTTAATCCAGTTAATCCTCTATTATTAACATATTGTACAAATTTAGGTGCTGCTGGATTGCTAATATTAAACACCATTAAACCACCTACTCTTTCCATACTAACAAAGGCATAAGGAACACCAGCAATAGTTGCAACCGCCACACCTTCTGGCTCTGGTCCTTTATCATCACTTCTGTTTTTCTTAGTTATATTTGTGTTGCTAGCGTTAAACATCGCACCATATATTGGATCGTTTGCTGTAATTTGTTCTAAATCATCTCCACTATCATAAACCAACGTTCCGGTAGTTGCTTTCCAGATTGAAAACGAACGAGTACCAAATGTATAAATCTCATCAAAGTCGCCATCATTATCAGTATCTCCCATTTTGTTTGTACATTTTAACTTTCCTAGATTAGCGTTGTTTTTAATTACTGATGCATAAGGAAACGCAATAGGATCTAGAGAATATGTTGCTGCACCAATGTTTGTTTCTTCATTATCAGCGGCCCCATAATCTGCTCTTGCATCGCCCTCATTAGCTGTTATTAAATATTCAACGCCACCTACATTAAAATGTGTCATACCATCTGGTAAATACATCCCTTTTATAGGCCAATTAGCAATGTTTACATTTGTACCAACGTCTGTTGCGTCTAATCCATTTCCAAAAACACTATGGTCTTTAAAACCCAAAGGCTTAATATCTGTGATTGTATTGGTTGTTAAGTTCACATACGCAAAGGCATTATTCTCTTGTAAAACCACATAAGCAGTTAAGTCATCTTCCGACACAGTAATGTATTCTGGTTCTATATCTTGAGCAACCGTTGAGCCAGGGCCATAAATTCTTACGCCACTTGCTTTTAATGTTGCAGCTTGACCATTAAAAGCTGTAAATAAAGCAGTTGTTACATTTGATTGAGATAAAGCAACAATTCCTCCCGAAATATCAATAATACTTACAGATCCTTCTGGGTCTATCGTATATCCAACATTTGGCTGACCCTCGTTTGCAGTCAACACTCTAGTTCCAGCGTGATTAAAGGTAATCATATCTGGCAATGCCCCAACCGTTACTTGTTTTTGAAAAACACCATTTGTGTTAAAAAACACAACGGAACCATCTTGCTCAGGAATTGTATTTTCTACCGCGCAAGCTACAATGCCATTTTTTACAGCCACACTATTAATATTTCCATAAGTTGAAATATCAATAGAACTAATGATACTCATAGACGCTGGATTTGAAAAATCAATAATGTCTAATTTTTTTCCAATGGAATTTGCTACAAACAAGCGTTGTGATATTGGATCATGAGCCACAATTTCAGCCGAATTTGTAGCCGCTACGCCATTAGTAAAACTTGCTACAAACGACATCGATACTTCATTGTTACCCACCGGAGTAATGTTCTCATTATCTTTAATAAAAATAGTTTGCTGTGAAATGCCAGAAAACACTGCATTAACAGGATTTTGTAATCTCAGTACAAAGTATTCAGATTCTTCACCTATTGCATCATCATTAATAGTAATAGTTAATGCTTGTGTGCCTGTTGCATTAGCAGGAAAAGTAACAGTTTGCGTGGTATATGCCAAATCAGAACCAACACCTGCTGTTCCAAAAGGAATAACAACCACCTCAACAGAAGAAGTATTTGAGTTAGAAGATGTGATTGAAATATTAGCCGTTACAGTTCCTATAGATTCTAGCACTGTTTGGTTATCAACTGAAAAAGCCAAGTTTGCCGGAGGTAGAACGTTTGATAAGATAACAGACGAAGTACCATTAGTTAATGCTGCCACATTCCATATACGTCCCGAAATAAACGTATTAGTTATTGTGTCAAATGTTCCACTAGCTACTAAATTTGTAGCACCAGGATCTCCTCCAATAAAACTTGTTCCTTGTAATTTTCCTCCAGTATATAAATCATTTATTGGTAACTCATATCCGCCTGTAGCCGTTGTTGCAGAACCAACAGCGGTTCCATAAAACAAGGCATCAACAGGAACTGTTGAATTAGTTAGTGTAGCAATGTCTGCATTAAACACTGCAATACCATCTGCACTTGCGCCACCGTTTCCAAAAACACCACCGGTGTTTAAATTTCCAAATCCATCACCTGCAGTTGTTCCAGTATTTATAACTCTTAACTTAACACCCGTTGGCGCCATTGATGAACCGCCAACATATACTACATCTCCAGGATTAACGGTGCCTGTATTAATACTGAAGCCATAAGATAAAGCTCCGCCGGCAATCCACCCTGCGGCAGTAGCCGTTCCGTTATTACATAAAACAACACTATAAGGTGTAGCTGAAAAATCAATAAATTTTGTTGCTCTAAACTCTGCATACTCAAACGGCGAATCTGTTCCGCTTGGGTTAACATGAATTTCGCTAATAATTAATCCTGGTCTTTGGGCTTTAACGTTTAAGACGATGCTTAAAAAAAGCAATGCCATAAATTGTGTTTTTTTAAATAAAGATTGTTTCATGTAGGTTTAATTTTTTGCGCGAAGTTCTTGTATATTTCATACAGAGTGTTTACCGCAAAATCATTAAACCATTAAATGAGAGCACAATTATATTAGAGATGTGTTACAGAATTTGTTTTTTAATGTAAAGTTGAATTAATGATTAGTTAACAAAGCTAATTCTCTGTTTATTACAATAACCATCTGAACAATAAAAATAAACTACAAGATAATATGATAGTTACAGGCAGGGTCAACACCCAGGCTAATGCAATATTTATTATAGTTCCTTTTTGTAAATTTTTTAAGCCTTTTTTTGCTACCATAGAACCTGCGATACCAGATGATAACATATGTGTTGTACTAACTGGCAATCCAAAGGCAGAGGCTAAGCCTATACCACCAGCAGCAATTAATTCGGCGCTTGCACCCTGGGCATAACTCATGTGCTGCTTGCCAATTTTTTCTCCAACCGTTTTCACAATTCGTTTCCAACCTACCATTGTACCAAGACCTAACGAAACAGAAATCATAATAATTACCCAATATGGAGCATATTCTACCATTGTTTTAGCTCCTTTGATTTCTGTCTTTAATGTTTTTAGTTCTTTATAGCTCAACGATAAATTGCCGCTTGATATTAGTTTTTCGCAGGCTTTTGTTATTTGTACAATATCTTTTCTTAATTCAAATCTAATAGTTGTAGGTATTTCGTTTGAATTAAATTTTCCTTTTGCTTCTTCTCTAAAGTGTTTTGTATGCACAGAAATATCGTTGTATAAACGATGTTGTTTGTCGGATAATAAAGAAGTATCTGCTTTCGACACTAATTGTTGAATATGTTCGATGTTAGCATTTATACTTTGAATATTGACTTTTTCGTTTATTGAGAAATAACCAGGAATTATGGCGATTAAAATAATCATCACCAAACCAACGCCTTTTTGCCCATCATTTTGTCCATGAAAAAAACTAACTAATCCACAGGTTGTCCACAATATCATTCTTATCCAAAGTGGTGGCTTTTTTCCCGGAATTGGTTCTTTATAAATTATTTCATTTTTAATTAATCTTTTGAAGGTAAACATCATAATGATAGCTGCTGAAAAGCCTAACAATGGAGAAATTAATAAAGCCAATCCAGTTTCTTTAACTTTGTGCCAATTAATCACATCTTCACTATTTGTATTTGGCAAAAAATAAAACGCTATTCCTATTCCTAAAATAGATCCAATTAATGCGTGTGAACTTGATGCTGGTATACCAAAAAACCATGTTCCTAAATTCCAAATAATAGCTGAAATTAATAACGCTAACACCATAGCGATGCCATGATAAGCATTACTGTCTAATAATACTTCCATTGGTAACAAGTTAATGATTCCCATAGCAACAGCAATACCTCCCGTCATTACTCCAATAAAATTTAATAAACCGCTGTAAACTACAGCAACCGTTGGTTTTAAGGAGTTAGTATAAATAACAGTAGCAACAGCGTTGGCGGTATCATGAAATCCGTTAACAAATTCGAAAGTACAAGCAAGTAATAAGCAAATAATTAATAGCGCAATTAAACCAGAAGACATTGTTTCTTTTTGGTTTTAAAATTAGATTTTTTAAACTCGCAGCATGTTAAGCCTTTATTATTGATTACTGTTTTTCGATAACATTAACTCTACATAACAAAAAACCCGTTAGAGAAAATTCTAACGGGTTAAACAAATTATATCTATTATAAAATCGCTCTAAACAATAAGAACAATGCTCCTGATAAAATCATTGTAACAGGTAGTGTTAAGACCCACGCTAAAAATATATTTGTTATAGTTTTACGTTGTAAGTTTTTTAATCCTTTTTTAGCAACCATACTACCCATAATACCTGAACTTAACATATGTGTTGTACTAACCGGCACTCCATAAGCTGATGCTACGCCAATACCCATAGATGCTACTATTTCAGCAGATGCGCCTTGTGCATAGCTCATATGTTGTTTTCCTATTTTTTCTCCAATCGTTTTTACAATTCGTTTCCAGCCAATCATTGTTCCTAATCCTAACGATACTGAAATCATAATAATTACCCAAGAAGGAGCATACTCCACTAATTTTTTTGCTGATTTAATTTCTGTTTTAAGTGTTTCTGAATCATTTTTTGAAATGGCAACGTTTGCACTTTTTAATAGCTTTTCGGCACTCTTAGTAATTTTAACAATGTCTTTTCTCAATTCAAAACGATCAGTTAAAGCTACCGCCTCTGAAAATGCTTTTCCTGCTGTTGCTTCAGAAAAATGCGCAGCATGTTTTTTAATAGTATTGTAATTTTTGAATTCTTCTTTTCCAAATTGTGTAGTATCTGTTGTAGAAATGATTTTGTTAATCACCATTACGTTTGCGTTTGTGCTTTGTAAATTAATGTCTGCATCTAAAGAGAAACTAGCTGGTAAAATGGCAATTAAAATCATCATTACTAAACCAACTCCTTTTTGTCCATCGTTTTGTCCGTGGAAAAAACTTACTAAACCACAAGTAGTCCATAATAACATACGAATCCAAATTGGTGGTGTTTTGCCAGGAATTGGTTCTTTGTAAATAACTTCATTTTTTACTAAGCGTTTAAAAATAAACATCATTAAAATAGCTACTGTAAAACCAGCTAATGGAGAAATTAATAAAGCTAAACCTGTATCCTTTGCTTTATCCCAATTTACAGCGCTTCCTCCAACGTTATCTGGTAAAAAATAAAAAGCTAATCCAATCCCTATAATAGAACCTATAAGCGTATGAGAGCTTGACGCAGGTAAACCAAACCACCATGTTCCTAAATTCCAAATAATAGCCGATAATAATAATGCCAAAATCATAGCGATGCCATGGTACACGTTGCTATCCACTAAAACCTCCATTGGTAATAAATTCACAATTCCCATTGCTACAGCAATACCCCCTGTTAATACACCGATAAAATTTAATATACCGCTATAAACCACGGCAACCGTTGGCTTCATAGAATTTGTATAAATTACGGTTGCTACAGCATTAGCGGTGTCGTGAAATCCATTCACGAATTCGAACGTACATGCTAATACTAAGCATATTACTAGAAAGATAATTAAAGTTGTTGTCATTTTGTTAATTTTGGGTAAATGTAGCTGGTTGTTTTTTTACCAATGTTAAGTTTTTGTTAACATTTGATTTCAAAAAACTGCAAACCTCTAAGATAGTGTCTCTATTCTGAATACCAAAACACTATTTAAACAAAATTAAATATTATCGAATGTTTTTTGAGATGCATGTTTTACAATTTTAGCCTCAACAAAAAATATGATTTCTTTTGCAATGGCTTTGCTTTGATCTCCCGCTCTTTCCAACTTTCTAACCAAAGAAAGCATCTTCAAATATTCCTCAACATTTTCGGGGTCTTTCTTTATTTGATCAATAATGTATGCTCTTGCTTGATCATTTTGTTGGTTCAATGCTTTGTCTCTTTTTAAAATATTTTTAGCCAATTCAGCGTCTTCTTTTTCAAATGATGTCATTACATCAATTAATAAGTCATTAGCCTCTTCAAACATTTGTAAAGCATGCGTATTTTCAATTAAAGAAGAATAATCAAACAAAAAACTTTTTTTTACAAATTTGGAAACGCTTGCTGCGACATCACCAATTTTTTCAAGATTGTAGTTTATTCTTAATTGGGCTAAAACTAATCTCAAGTCTTGAGCTACGGGATTATATAAAGCAAATATACCTTCACAAGTTCTGTCGATTTTAAGCTCCATCGCATTCACCTGTTTTTCTGTTGCCAATGTTTCAATAGCCAACTGTTTATCCATTTTTGCCAAAGAAAGCATGGAGTCTTTCATTTGTTGTGAAACTAATTGCGACATCTCTAAAATTTCAGCTTTTAATTGCTGCATTTCGTGTTCTAAATGAGTCATGTATTATAAAGGTTGTTGTTGATTTATTTTGTTGATTTATCTGTTTTGTTAATTTCTAACCAAAACGTCCTGTAATATAATTTTGGGTTCTTTCGATTTTTGGGTTTGTAAATAATTCTTTAGTAGCATTATATTCTATCAATTCTCCTAAATAAAAGAAAGCTGTACTATCACTTACACGAGCGGCTTGTTGCATATTATGAGTAACAATAACAATCGTGTATTTTGATTTTAATTCATAAATTAATTCTTCTACTTTAGAAGTGGATATTGGATCTAGTGCAGATGTTGGTTCATCCATTAAAATAACAGATGGCTGAATAGCCAATGCGCGTGCAATACATAAACGTTGTTGTTGGCCACCAGATAATTCAAACGCTGATTTTTTTAGTTTATCTTTTACTTCATCCCATAAAGCAACTTGTTTAATAGATGTTTCAACGCGCTCTTCAATTACTTTACTATCATTAATGCCATTTACTTTTAATCCATATGCTACATTTTCGAAAATAGATTTTGGAAATGGGTTTGGTTTTTGAAACACCATACCTGTTTGTTTACGCAAAGCATCCACATTTACTCCTTTATCATAAATATTTTTGCCGTCAATCAATATTTCTCCTGTTAGTTTAATATTAGGTATTAAATCATTCATACGATTAAACAAACGCAAAAATGTTGATTTACCGCAACCAGACGGACCAATTAAAGACGTTACTGTATTTTCTTCAATGGCTAAATTTATATTTTTTAGTGCGTGTTGAGTGCCGTAAAAAAAGTCAAGATTTTTAGATTCTATTTTATTCATATGTGACTATTTATTTCTTTTTAATTGTCATATGTTATACGCCATGTATTTTTATTTATGTTGTTGGCACATGGCTATTTCATATTAGTTCATTTTAACTTTATTACCAAAATATTTACGCAGTGCATTTGCTAATAAATTACATATTAAAACTATTGAAATTAATACCAAAGCAGTACCATAAGCAATAGGACGAGATTCTTCAATGTTTGTTCCACTTGTTGAAATAACATATAAATGATATGGCAGAGCCATTGCTTGTTCAAAAATACTAGTTGGTAATTTCGGTAAAAAATAAGCTGCTACTGTAAATAATATAGGCGCTGTTTCGCCAGATACACGGCCAATAGATAAAATCATACCCGTAATAATATTTGGAAAAGCAATAGGCAACACCACATTTTTTATAGTTTGTATTTTACTTGCGCCTAATCCATAACTAGCCAAACGAAATGTATCATCTACTGCTTTTAATGCCTCTTCTGTATTACGAATGACAACAGGCAGCGCCAATAAACCTAGAGTTAATGAACCAGCTAAAATGGAATCTCCAAAGCCAAGTTTGTTAACGAATAAGGCCATCCCAAATAAACCAAAAACAATAGAAGGAATGCCAGATAAATTATTTGTCATTAAACGAATAAACTTTTTTACAAAACCATCTTTTACATATTCGTTCATATAAATAGCCGCTAACACGCCTATTGGAAAAGCAAACAACATACTCCCTAATACCAAATATAATGTTCCAATAATAGCAGGATATATGCCTCCCTTCGTCATTCCTTCTTCGGGCATTTGAGTGATGAAATCCCAGCTAATTGCTGAAAATCCTTTTACAATAATAAACGCTAATATCGCCACCAAAATAGCAACAATGGAATAGCCAATAAAACCAAACAAACCAAAGGCTATGGCTTGATTTCGTTTTTTGCTCTTCATTAACTTTTCTTCGTCAATCATACTAATGTTTTTGATGTTTATTACGAGTTGAAACATATTCAACCGAAAGATTAATAACAAGTGTAATTATAAATAAAATACAACCCAGCGCAAACAAAGCCTTGTAATGCAATCCTCCATCTGGCGCTTCTCCTAATTCTGCTGCAATGGTTGCGGGTATGGTGCGCATTGGTTCTAAAATACTATGAGGCATAACAGCAGCATTACCTGTAACCATTAATACCGCCATGGTTTCTCCTATGGCTCTACCTATTCCTAAAATAGCCGCTGCAGAAATTCCTGAGATTGAATAAGGAATCACAATTTTATAAATAGTTTGCCATTTACTAGCTCCTAAAGCTAAGCTAGCCTCTTTCATTGCTCTTGGCGTGTTTCGCATAGCATCTTCTGAAATAGTAATAATAGTAGGTAATGCCATAATACCTAAAATAATACTTCCCGCTAAGCCTGTTTCTCCAACTGGTAAATTAAATATTTTTTGAATTAACGGAACCACAACCACTAAACCAAAAAAACCGTAAACAACAGAAGGAATACCTGCCAACAATTCTATTAATGGTTTCATAATTCTACGCACTCTATCTCCTGCTATTTCACTCATATAAACAGAAGCCGCTAATCCAATAGGTAATGCAAATAAAATAGCGCCAAAACTTACCCATAAAGTTCCCATTATTAAGGGTTTTACGCCTAGTTGTGCTGTTGGCTGTGCTGTTGGAAACCACTCTTCGCCACCAAAAAATTCTTTAAAAGAAACTTTTTCTAACTCTAATTTTTTTCCTTTAAAATTTTTATCAATATATTTTTCAGGAAAAAACGCAATAACCCCAGGTATACTATCCACTAGTCTACTTAAGCAATTTGGCAAACCTTCAAAGTTCTCGCCTATTTGCTCATCTGTATAGTAATTAGAGATTTCTTCTAAACGAAATAAAATAATACTGTCTTTTTTTGCTCCTAACTCACTCCAATCAGTAATTTTTTGATCATAGATGTCCTTTATTTCTAAAGATGAAATTTTGCGAACATTATTGTTTTTATTTATTACAACAGCGTAGCCAGTTTCTATGGGTTTTTCATTAAATAAACTAATACCTTCTTTAAATAAAAAAAACACAATTAGCACAACTGTTAAACTAGTTACCGTGCTACTTAGCAGCAACAGGCCTTCTGTTAGTTTCTCAGTAAATCTTTTAAAAAATTGTTTCAAGTTCTATTGTTTTTTATTTTTTAATGCGAAAAAAGACACGCTTATTTAAAGCGGTCTTTTTTTAAAAACGGGTTTATTTTTTTATTTTGTTAATGGAACATAGCCAATGTTTTCCACAATTTTTTGTCCCTCAGGAGATAAACAAAAATCAACAAATGGTTTTACTGCTTTTTCGCTAGTTGTTAAATAATAATAATATAAAGGGCGAACAATTGGGTAGGTTCTGTTTTTTGCTGTTGCCATTGATGGTGCAACATATGTTTTTCCTTTGTCAAAAGAAACACCTAATGCTTTTACATTTTTTTCAATATATGCTAAACCAACATATCCTATTGCCCCTTTAGTTTGACTAATTGATTGAACAATAGAACCAGTAGCTGGCATACTTAAAACAGATGTAGCATAGTTTTTATTTTTCATAACATGTTCTTTAAAGAAATCATAAGTACCAGAACTTGATTCACGAGAATAAACAACAATCGCTAAGTCGTCTCCACCAACTTCTTTCCAATTTTTAATTTTTCCAGTAAAAATTCCTTCTAATTGTTCACGCGTTAATTGAGAAACTTTATTTGATGGGTGAACCGCAATTGCTAAAGCATCATAAGCAACAATAGTTTCTTTAGTTGCTTTTCCACCATCCGATAATTTCATTTTTTCTGTTAACTTCATTTTACGAGAAGACATAGCGATTTCTGTTGTACCATCTACTAATGCAGAAATACCTACACCACTACCGCCTCCTGTTACATTTACTTTTGCGCCTTTGTTAGTTTTCATATAACTCTCAGCTTCTTTTTGTGCTAAAGGCAAAACAGTATCGCTACCTTTTAATTTTTGAGAAAATACTACACCTGTATATAAAACTAGTGCTGCAAATAATACTTTAGTTTTCATTTTTTTATTTAGTTTATGTTTAAATATAATAATTGTTTATTGTCTTAATATTTAATTTGAAATCTTAATGTGAATACGTTGTCTTTTAAATCCTTTTTATAACCTGTTAAGTCTGTATTTTCGTTTTGAACTAAATCATAATATGCCATGATTTTTGCGTACTGATTAATATGGTAATTTAAACCAAATCCATAAGTATCAAAACGAATATCACCCGCATTAGTTCCTGTGCCGCTAATACCAATTTGTTTGCCTGCTATTTTAACATTTGGATCAAACCAATCGTATTTTAATACTACTTGAAATTTTGATTGACCAATATCTTGAACCCAATAAAAATAAGCTCCATTAAATTGACGGTGGTAAATAGCCGATGTTGGTAAAGCTCCTGGACTATTATTTGCTCTTTGATTGCTTGCATTTGTTCCTGGTTGATCTCCTTGAATATATTCTGCTCTTAATGTTGTAATACCTATTTTCCAATCAATAGAACATTGCATATCTGCTCCAATATAGATACGCTTTGCAATACGATTGTAATTAGCTGTATCGTTTGTGTTTAATTCAAATCCTGTATCTCCATTAGCTAATGTATTTACATTATAATCTTTTTGATTACCTATTTTATACCCTCCATAATAACCCGATGCACCAAAATCAAATTTAACTCTCTCGCTTCGTGTAGCTTTACTGTACTGTAAACGACCAGTAAAGTCTTTGTTATTATCAAATTCAGGAGCTACACCAGCTACACCGTTCATCATACCAACATCTAACTTTAAGCCATATAATTTTGAAGATTTTGGAATAATGATAGATCCAAATGCCCCTAAATCACGCTCTGTGGGAAATAAAATTTGATTATATCTAGCACGCTCAGGGGTCTCACGTTCACTAGAGGATTGATTTAACTCAAAACCAAACTGAGCCTGCAATAAACCAGCCGTTAATGAAAACATATTCCATTTAGGGTCCGTAATTTTTGCGTATGTTTCACGCATAGCTAAACCTTTTTCGGTTGCGTCAATGTTTACCATTAACATAATGTTATTATAGGTATATGTAAACTTAAAACGACCGCGGCGCATTGTGAAACGACTAAAATAATTACTGGTCCCATTTTTAAAATCGCCTCCGGCAAACGATTGAGCTCCAGCTGAATCAATATATTGATATTGAGGTTGAACATAGCCAGTAATCTTTAAACGTTTAATTTTAATATTATCATCCATTAAAGCGGCTACCGCTCTTGTAAGTGTATCTAAAGGTGATTCTGTAGTTTCTAAAGGATTAGTATTTAATGTTGTTGAATCTCTTTTAGGCTCAGTTTCTTCTTGTGAAAAAACCTGTTTAGTAAATAAAAAAGAAATAAAAAGTAAAATAATAGTAGTCTTCATGTAAATTTAATATTAACGACTGCGAAATAATTGTCTTAATATTAGGTTTATGTAACTTATATGTTACCAAATTGTTAACAAACAAAAAACCCGGTAAATAAGCTATTTACCGGGTTTTTTCTGTTAATATTAAATTAACAATCTATTTTCTTTATTCTATCTGCGTGTCTTCCTCCTTCAAATTGTTCAGTTAAAAAAGCGTCTACACATTTCTTTGCTTCTTCTATACTAATGTATCTAGCGGGTAAGGTTAATATATTGGCATTATTATGTTGGCGCGCTAGCGCCGAAATTTCAGAATTCCAGCATAAAGCAGCTCTAATACCTTTATGTTTATTAGCACTCATATTAATACCATTACCACTACCGCACATAAGTATACCTAAATTAACTTCATTATTAGTAACTGCCGTTGCAACGGCATGAGCTGCATCTGGATAATCTGCACGTTCTAAACTATAACAACCTTTATCAATTACTTCTACATTTTTAGTTTTTAAATACGATATTAGTACCTCTTTTAATTCAAACCCAGCGTGGTCGCTACCTATAGCAATTTTTGTCATATCAAAGTTTTGTTAATAGTTTGTAATCAACGTTAATTAACACTCATAACTACAAGTTCTGAAAATGAGTGTTTTATATACGCTGCTAATTAACAAAATTACTGTGTATAATTAAATTTATCGTTAATAAGTTTCGGTAATTAATTAGTGATTTGTTAATAGCTAATTTACTTAGAGTAATTTTTCATTTCACAAAATTTACTTTCAATAATTATTTAGTGTTTTGTACAGTTTTACACACATAAAACTAGCCTTAATCTACAATTTGTTATTAACCATTTGTACTATTAACAGCTTTGTTCATTACTAAGCATACTTCTAAAAATCAATTCATTATATATAACAATATCGTTTAATAATTGTTAATAGAGTGTAGATTACCGTAAAAACAAGTAAACAAAAGCTTATTTTTACACAGTATTAACACCCTATATACTATAACCATAATTTAAAATTTAAAATTCTTTTTATTAATATTATATGAATTTAGAAAAAGGTTACCTCGAAAAAAAAATTGATCCGTCGCTTGATTTGTTCAAAGAGATTTCGCATCTTAAGAAAACGAAGAACGCTATCATCCTTGCTCACTACTATCAAGATGCTGATATTCAGGATATTGCAGACTATATTGGAGACAGTTTAGGGCTTGCTCAACAAGCCGAAAAATCTACAGCTGACATCATTTTATTTGCCGGTGTACATTTTATGGCCGAAACGGCAAAAATTTTGAATCCAAAAACAAAAGTATTAATTCCGGATTTAAAAGCAGGTTGCTCTTTAGCCGATTCTTGTCCGCCTGATGAATTTTCGGCCTTTAAAGCTGCTCACCCCGATCATGTGGTGTTAACCTATGTAAACTGTACGGCAGATATCAAAGCGCTCTCAGATGTGATTGTAACGTCTACAAACGCTGTTCAAATAGTAGAGTCTTTCCCTAAAGATCAAAAAATCATATTTGCACCCGATAAAAATTTAGGAGCTTATATCAATAAAGTGACTGGCCGTAATATGGTATTATGGAATGGAAGCTGCATGGTACACGAAATTTTTAGTTTAGAAAAACTGATTAAATTAAAAGCTCAACATCCAAAAGCGCTGATATTAGCTCATCCAGAGTGTGAAGCCGCAATTTTAGAACATGCACATTTTATTGGAAGTACAACAGCTATTTTAAATTACAGTAAAAAATCAGATGCACAAGAATTTATTGTATTAACCGAAACAGGTATTATACATCAAATGCAAAAAGCTAGTCCAACTAAAACTTTTATACCGGCTCCGCCAAACAATAGTTGTGCTTGTAACGATTGTCCGTATATGAAATTAAATACTTTGGAGAAA
>Ga0208122_100095_pt1 | contig 38574 bp, 51 predicted proteins | sample LakWasMe80_HOW10_2_FD_183906 | JGI IMG/M metagenome (GOLD analysis project Ga0208122, IMG submission 183906) | Freshwater sediment methanotrophic microbial communities from Lake Washington under simulated oxygen tension - Sediment Metagenome... | ecosystem: Environmental > Aquatic > Freshwater >...
AGATATTGGCAGTAGGCTAGGCGTGTCATGTGTCATCGGTGTTTTCAGTAGTGGTTTTCATGCCGACAAATTTACCAACTTTGGGTTGAATTGACGACACTTAAAGTCTAATTTTGCGTAAGTCCTACAAGTGAAAGTACAACCCAATGCTCCGGCACCTCCCCCAACCATTCAACACCTGAGTCACGCATTGGGGCATTGGGATTTAAACCTTTGGTCACGGCATGGCTAATGACGGCCTGACGTTTTTCTTTTAGCAGCTTGATGAGCTGTTGTTGTTTTTCGATCAGGGTATCAATTTTGGCGGTTTCGTGATCGAGGAAGTCGGCAACTCGTACTTGCAACTCATATTCTGGTGCACTTACTTTAAGAGAAGCGATTTTTTCTTGGTTTACATTAGGCTGCCCACCACCAGATGATAAATTAATAATCTCTTGTCGCGTGGCATAAAGCCAATAGAAAAGATATTTGTTATAAAGTACCTTTGAAGGCGGCATTACACAACAGGCTTGGTTGGTTGCTGCCTCCTTACCGAAAATCCCAAGGCGACCTATTGTTGCTCCATACATAGCGATTGAAACCGAGCCTTTAGGATGCAATCGTAATGTTGGCATATCAAACAATGCCTTATTGGTTACTTTTTTCTGAGTGTCAAAAATGATATTTTCTCGCAACTCCCCAGTAGTTACCCAAAGGTTTTCACCACCATAATACGTATCACCATCTGCTTTAGGTGTCGTACCGCTTGCAATATAAGGACAGACATGGGAGATTTTCCACATATCCCAATTCATTGGTATTTTGCCAATCCACTCAATCCCTGAATCTTTATATTCAGGATACTCCTGATACTTCCCCGCCATTAGGAATGGACCTCTTGCAGCAACTTCATGATCTCTGCACTGACTGCGTCAAGGTCTGCATCAATCTCCATCAAATCCCTCGGCGGCTGATACTGATAAAAATGCCGGTTAAACGGTATTTCATAACCGACAATACCAATCTCCTGATCCTTGTGGTCTCTTTTACTGGCATCTATCCAGGCATCGGGAACATGGGGCAGCACTTCTTTGATAAAGTAGGCTTCGTTAATGGCATTAACGGATTGAGAGGGATCAAGGGCAACGTTTTCATTGTCACGTAGGTCTCCATCCGCTTGGTATTCAATCACCTCACCAGCGACGGTAAATAAGCCATAGAGTGGATTAGCTTTGCCTTTATGTTCAGGATGAACGGTATGTCGCGGCGGCATGGGTACCGAAGAGCGACTGTGGATTTTTTTGATAACTTTTTCAGCCTCCGGGTTTTTCCAGCTCACGGCATCCTTGATTTGCTTTTTCTCTTTGACGTCCAAAGTAATGGTTTGTTGTTGACAGGCGGCTTTTATTGCCTCGTCAAAGCCGTTCATGTCATCGTGTTGAGCAATGCCTATGGCGGTTTGTAATTGTTTGGCTTTGAGCAGAATTTGCTTTTGTTCCAGCCATATTTTGTGGTCGAGCAGGTCTTTAATCTGTTTTTCTTTGAGGTCGCTAAAATGGCTTTTGACATAGGCACGAATCTCAATTTCCTGCCCCATTAAACTGCCATAGAACTCGCAGTCTTTTTCATCAGACCAGCTTGCACCGTATTCGTTGTAGACCCACTTCATGAGGACGTTTAACGCGCCGGAAGCAAAGCGGCACTCTTCAATGCGTTCATCGCTAAATTGGTAGGACTCACGCAACGGTCGTTCGATGGTGATGCGGCGATAGCCGAATTCATAGGTATTGAAGAGCTTGCTGGCAAAGGTTTTGGGGGCTTCTGTTTTGGGGTTGGCTGATTGGCGACCCCGATTGCTTTTTTGTTCTGTCGGCTTATCCAACTCACGCGCATCAACGACTGCAAAGATGCCAAAGGTACGGGTAATGGTGGCAATGTCGGTTTCATCCATGACATTACGTTTTGAGCCCAGAGACTTACGCATTTTGCTGCACAGATTGACGCCATTAATCAGCTGAACTTTACCTTTGCGTTCTGCACCCTTTTTATTGGAAAGCACCCAGACATAGGTCGATATGCCGGTGTTGTAAAACATGTCAGTCGGCAACGCGACAATGGCTTCCAATAAGTCGGCTTCTAAGATGTAACGGCGAATCTCGGATTCACCGGAACCGGCGCCGCCGGTAAACAACGGCGAGCCGTTAAGAATAATGCCAATACGTGCACCGCCTTCGGAAGCATCGCGTAACTTGCTGATCAGGTGCAATAAAAATAACAGTGAGCCGTCAGAGACTCGCGGCAAGCCGGGGCCGAAACGCCCCTCATAACCTTTCAAGGTATTTTCGTTTTTGATGTCGGATTCAATTTTCTTCCAATCAACACCAAAGGGTGGGTTGGATAACATGTAATCAAATTTATCGGCATACAGCTGGTCGTTGGATAGGGTATTGCCGAGTTTGATGTTTTTGACTTCCTGCCCTTTGATCAGCATATCGGCTTTGCAGATTGCATAACTTTCGGGGTTCAATTCTTGCCCATAACCGCGCATCACGGCTTGCGGATTCAATTCATGCACGTATTCCATGCCCGAAGAAAGAAAGCCGCCTGTGCCTGCGGTAGGGTCGTAGATGGTACGAATAATACCCGGCTTGGTCAGTGCTTCATCATCTTCCATAAACACTAAGGAGGTCGTAAGGCGCACAATATCGCGTGGCGTAAAATGTTCCCCAGCCGTTTCATTTGAACTTTCAGCAAAGCGGCGGATCAACTCTTCAAACACGAGGCCCATATCATGATTGGAAATGGCCTTGGGGCTCAAATCGGTCTGCCGAACCTTTTGGACAATTTTGTAGAGCAGGTTGGCATCGTTGAGCTGGCCAATAAATTCGTTAAATTTAAAATGTTCAAAAATCTCACGGGCATCTTTGGAAAACCCTTGAATATAGGCCTCCAAATTAGCGGCAATGCCCGATTCACCGAGCGTGGAAAGATTCATTTTGGAGATGTTAAAAAACGACAGACCACCAGTAGCTCTTAACAGCAGCTTTTCTTGCCCTTCTTCGGGCAAGTTCATCGCCTGTACTTTTTCAACCTGAGCCAACACCGCGTCTTTGCTGTCTTCCAATACCCCTTCAAGGCGCCGTAGCAAGGTAAAAGGCAGGATGATGCGACCGTATTGGCTTTGTTTAAAGTCGCCGCGCAGTAAGTCGGCTAACGACCAGATGTAGGCGGCCAGGTTGTTGGTGTTTTGTGTCATAGTAGTGTTGCTGATCTCATTGATACCAAAAAGCAAATGCCTAATGATTGGGAAAAACCGTTTCATAATAACATGGCATGACTACGAAAAGTGAGCTCCGGTATAGGGCGCCTTATTTTTTCAAAAGAGCTTATGGTTATAGGTAGGAACGCTTTGTGCAGTTGCTAACTCTCCATGTTCATGATGTTATTTGACTCGTTTCATCAATTCCCAATTTTCTCGTAACAAGGTGGGCATTTCGCGCATCATGGTGGACAAGCCTTCCGTAAATGCATTCTGTGCCAATACTGCCCTGCTCTCTGGCGTTCCGACTCCTGTAGACTGATTCCAAAATCTCCAACTCTATTCATGTCGATGACTTTGTGTCGCTCTGGTGCTCAACCGTTCGCCCTTTGTTTTTTAACATTGGCGCATAACCTTCACAGCGCCTGGGTATGTCATCTATCGGTCGATACTGCCTTCCTGCCTCTATTTCCCCTCGCCACGCGGCTAAACAGCGACCGACGGATAAATGACTGCATTCTGAACAATATCGTCGATCATCTTTGAAGAACTCGTCATCGGATACTTGTTCTGGGCTTGACACAATCGGTCGGTTATCAGTTGTTTCAGCAATGATGCCTTTTTGAATCTCAGGGTTTGCGACATTGACAGTTGCGACTGTTGCGACAGTTCCAATTTCTGGCGTTTTAAGTGTCGCAGGTGTCGCAACTGTCAGCGTCGCAAGTTGTCGTAGACCATTTTTTTGTATCAGCGCCCATAAGGTCATGTTGCCGCTCCATTGAGCAACTGCGGATTGATCTGAACGTCTATCCGTCGGCCTTCCGGAATAATGCGCACTCGCCCAAAGTCCACCAGTTCTTCCAAGGCATTTTTCAGCTGATCTTTGTCCCGTACCGGCCCCAGTCTTTGCAGTTCTCGCCGTGATACGCTGTCAGCTTTCTGCCTTTTGCAAAACTCCAGCAGCCAGTTATCCAGTCGCACGGCATTGGCTAATTCAACCGGCAGCGCCAGTTCGCCAAAGAACCGCCGTGCTTCATTCAAATGCCAAGCAGCAACGCGACTGGCGTTTTCGAACGAATCGAAACCGACAGCAGTTTCAAAGCCCTGTTCAAAGACATGAAACAATGTAGCTAGCCGTGCGGCATTGTCAGCGGTTTTACTGGCGACATCGCGGACATCATACAATTCGCCGCCGCTACGCAATTCGCCTTCCAAAGCATCATGAAATGCAACCCAAGCCATTTTCGCTTCTGGAGTGAATGCCATCAAGACTGGGTTCAAAGCTCCCTTCTCATCAATGGGTGCAGGAATATTCAAAATTTCCGTAATACGCCGATGAAACGCCGCCAGTTTCGGCCAGCTTTCCGGTGGCTCGGTAAAAGGACGGTAACCTTGCGTCGATTCCGGCCAAGCCACCAAAAATCTGGCAAAAAAACCGGTACCTCGCGCTAATCCACCGGAGCGGTCAAAAAAACTGCGCAAAGTCGCTTCTTGCACTTGCAACGCTATAGTCAAGCGAGCGCCCCGAACGGTAAAGGATTCAGAAGAACGCCGTCCTACCGATAACTCGCCTCCATCCCAAAGAATGTTCAGTAACCCCAAATTGCGCATGATAGATTCTTTACCCATGCCATGCGCGCCAAGTACAACACCGGCTTCGCTGGAAATGACGCCGCCAGCAGGCCATTCTTTCGCCAGTACGTAAGCTAAATTCTCCGGCGTTTCATCACCACGAATCAATTTGGGTATGCGCGGCGGTTCGGGTTTATCATGTTCAATCAGGGTCAAGTTATCGCGCAACTCAGCGACTGATTTACCTTTTTTACCGGCATCCTTGATAGCAGACAAAATACCTTCTCTTTCAGCATTCCAGGTCGATTGAGCTGCTGCATAATCCATTAGCAACGGCTTGGCGAGTTCCGCCTGCTCTTGTTCGTAGGCTTGAATAGGGTTACTAAAGAAGGCATCACAGGTTGATTTACGTTCACCGGAATCGGCAATGGACAATAAAAACAACCCTGTTGGGCCAGTCAGTTTTTCAGCTCGCTTAATATCGACATGCACCTGGGTCGCCAGCGATAGCGACGCTAATGCTGAAGAAGCCACCAATACTACCGGTGCTTTCGTAAATCCCAACACTTCTTCAACAGCTCCACGTAGGCTGGCCGGTAAAGCATCCAAAGGATAAGCTTCGGGTGAAATTTTTGCGGTCAACGGTTGCGGGTTCTGCCAGAACCTATAGGGATCATCAATGCCGAGTTTGTCTAATTTGTTTTGCAAGTTCATCTGGATACCTCAGCATGAAGCCGCATCACACACTGACAAGCTTGTTGGGCCCTTAGGTAATCAGCATTCGCCAATACACCATAAGCCATGAAATCATTGCAAGCCAATGCCAAAATAATCGCTTCCTGCACTAATAGTGGAAACAATTCATAAGCGCTAAATTTGGGCATCCTGGGCGCTGGGTCATAAGGATCAGCCACCCGATCTGGAAACAAATCATCCATATGCAAACCTACCGCATTGAGTATCTCTGCTACGCCACAGCCAGCAAAACAATGAAGTAAAATCCTGTCCTCGACTTCTTTAATGGCCAGTGACGGCGATTTATCATCATGAGCAGGACACCGCGCCAACCACTTGCCTTGTCCTGTCTGTTTTACACGATCCAGTTGATTCAACAGTTGATCTGTTTTGTATGAAAGAGAATTCAACATGACGAACCTCCTACTATGCTTAACCAAACAGCCGCCCGAAAACTGACCGCTTTCAATCTCACGATAAGTTGAGTAAAATTCAATCTGAAAATGTTTTGTTTAGCCGCTTGGGTGTCCCCACACCCGATGGTTTTATGTTTTTGGGTCATATCACCAACTCTTTCGTCAACATGACGATAAATTGCTTCTTGCAGCGCCGCTTGGCGGGACTGCGTTACTTTCGAAAAAATTTTCATACATACCTCATTGTTGGCGCCTTTTCCCGTTCGATTTTGCCCGTCGAATTGAAGTCTTTTGGTTAACAACAGGGGAAATTGCGCCTAGATTTACGCCTAATTGATTACATGCCTTATCATGCAACGTTTTGTACTGCTTGATTTTTACGTTTCAATCAGAAAGTTGCGCGTCGATGCATTCAGCTAGGACTTGGATGTTTACAAAAAGATTCTTGCCGACCTTGCGAAAGGCTTTAGCAAGTCCATTGTGATGACGTTGCTTGACCGCCCATGCCCAGCTTTTGGGGCTATATAGGTGGGGAAATTTTTCAGGGATGGATTGATAGGGAACGATGTCGCCTAGGGATATTGATGATTGTGCCTGCATTACTTTACCCTCCTTTTGGGTAGCTTGTGATTGCAGACTAATGATATGACATTGATTTAACTTAAATAATTGTCCAATTGCAATGTAACAGTGTCTAACTGTAAAGTAACAATGCAATTGTGCAATATTGCATGAAAATTATTTTACGACGGGTAACATTTCGATTAAGCGCCGCATAGTAGCTTTTATCCCTGCTCTTTGAGCAGCGGCTTCTCTAGCTTTAATTAGCGTCTTATGTTTTGGTATTTCTTCCATAAAATACTTTTGAGCAATCGCCCATTGTTGTTGTTTATCTTCGGATCTTTTTTTTGTTCCTTTTGTATATTTCTCTAGTTTATTGATTTGATTTTCAAGTTTTCTTTTTTGGTAGTCAATCATCCCTTCTTGTATGTCCATACACTTATCAGAAAACTTGGATCCTAAATCAGAATAAGTCTTTACTGCTTTGTAACCCTTAATTTGCAACTTAAGAAAGTCATTTTCTAATGCTAACATCTCATTTTGACCCTTTAGGACTTCTATATAATTATCGAGCTTATCAATTAAAGCAGCGTCTGGATATTTAGAGTCCAACTCTTCATCGGGTATATTTTCTTCTGAATTAAGCAGTTCATCAGCCTTAATTATTTGTTCATAATATCTTTTTTTTAACTCTGCAATCTCTTCAGATAATTCAGTTGATGTAGCGTTTGCCATTTCTTCAATTTGTTTTAAAAGATCTTCATTCATGGAATACGCTCCGTTAAAGTGCAATGTATTAAGAAAGGATAGTCAATCGAACGGCTAATAAATCCTTTTATCATCTCGCCGGAATAGACTTAGCTTAATCTAAACGCCTGAGCTAATTCATCAACTATGAGGCGTTTTTGGTCACGACCTTGATGAATATAGCGCATTGTGGTCTGTATACTCTTATGACCGGCCAGCTTGGCAATTTGATTGATTTCCTTGCCAGAGTCGGACAGCGCTGAACAGAAACCATGCCGTAAGCAATGGAAAGTGAATTTTTCCTGTTTAACGCTACCATCAACATTGAATACGTCTTTCTCTGATATGTTCGCCATTTTAAGCGCCTTGCTCCAAGCTTTGCGAAAATCCATCGGCTGATTCGGTATTTCAACAGAGGGAAATATCAAGCCAGAACCAATTTCTTGAAAGCGCTTTAACTCAATCATTACAACCGGCGCAAAGTGCAGTTCCCTGCTGGTTCCGTTTTTGGTATCACCCAAATAGCCAGTACTGTCATTAAAACGCACATCACACCAGCGTAAACTCATCAATTCGCCTTTACGCGCCCCAGTGGTCATCGCTATCAGCACTAACAGATATAGCTTATTCCAATGGGATTCTTGGCAGGCTTTAATCAAGCGTTGCCGTTCGTCATCGCTTAATACCCTATCCCTACGCTTAGTATCATCATCAATGACGACATTACGGACGATATTAGCATCAACATAACCACGACTCAGGGCGAACTTATAAACGCTGGATAACACCGCTTTCTTTCGGTTGATGGTCGTAGCACGTTGGCCTTCATCTGTCATACTGTCGATATGCTCACGAAGATCAAAAATATCAATATCGGTCATAATTCTATCCCCGAAAACTTGGCACCAATAATTGATGCGCTGCATCTGTCCTGAATAGTCTTTCTTATTCCAACGGCTAATATATTCATTACAGACTTCACGAAAGGTCTTATATCTAATACGTTTACCGGCTTGCATAAACAGCTCAGCACCGCCCATGCTTTCGATTTCTTGCGCTGATAGTTGAAGCAACTCTTTTTTGCTTAGGGCATTGATGGATTCTAACCGGGCCTGATTACGGATAACAAATAAATCAATGCCCAGCTGTTTAAATAATTCTTCGCCACCCCTACCTTCAATATCTGCGTCGGACAGCGCCAACAATTGTGCCTGATCCAGATTCGGAATGGTTTTGATGTTGTATTCGATTTTATCCGCCCAAGCTTGAGCGAGTGACTGAGAAGAAAAGGTTTTATTTTTGGTAATACCTTTCATACGGACATCGGCGCGATAATGGCCGTTTGCCAAAGCTCTGAGATAAGCCATTATGCAATCCTCTCATTACAAAAGAATTGATGACATTCCTCAAGAACATACAATACCGAACTGGTATCAAATTGGATAATATTTTTGGGGATGTAGTTGTCGAATAATCGGCAATGATTGCCGGAAACAACTAATTGATTGTCAGCCCAGTATCGGACTGCTTCGGATTGGTCTTGATGATTCATTACGCCACCTCATTGAGCAAATAAAACAGATGTGCGCCTAAATTTGCGCCTAACTGCAATTATGTTGCTTCAACTCGACGGGCAATCTTGTTGATTTCCTTTGTAAATCAAAGGCCTTTGTGGTGGGTCGTGCGCGATTCGAACGCGCGACCATCGCATTAAAAGAACCATGTTATGAGCTTAAAACAGCGTTACTTATTGAATCAAAAAGATATTTTTAAATCTTTAAACCGTGTAAAGCTGTCTTTTGCTGGTAACGGTGGAAAAAAAGTGGAAACATTAAGCGTGAGATTCGGTGTCTTTTTTAACGATGTCTTTAATGTAATCATTTAAAGACTTGCCTATTTCACCCGCTCTTTTTACCGCCTTTCCGTGAAGTTCCTCGCCTATCCTCACGTTAAATGAACCTTTAAATGGTTTTTTGGGCTCCATTCCAGCTTCTTTGCAAGTTTCCAGATAGCTGTCTACGGCTAGTCTGAACTCTTTTTCTAACTGTTCTACAGTTTCGGCTTCGTAGGTAATTAAGTCGCTGATATGTTCCAGTTTTCCGTGTAAGCAATTATCTTCGATGCTTACTTTGCAACTGCCTAAATAACCGTTATGTTCGAAGTATTTCATTTTATGAACCCCTTATCTTTCAATTCTTTGGTGATGTCTTTCTTTACATAGTGCTTAATAGTGTTCCCTGGGTGTGGTCGGTGTAATTCGATGACACTTTTCTTTTCCAGATTTATAAACTTTATCCGGGAACCATCGCCTTCAAGCCTTTTGTAACCTAGCTTCTTCATCAAAGTAAGAACCTCACTCCACTTTGGCAACGGCGTATTGATGAATTGCTCTAATAGTTTTTCTAGTTGGCTCATGTTTTGGGATAGCGACTAAAATATAGTTGCAAATATATCACTTATATTGCCCGTTATCAAAAGCTGCTTTTGCTTTCTTGTTCGCACTGATTCACATTATTTTTCGTAATGTATTTATATCCAAAATAAGATATAAGGTTTCCTAACATAGTTCCTAAAGCAATCAATACGACTAATCTGCACGCTGCCTTTACGTTTAACTTTCCTTGTTTTATAGATTTGTCATTATTACCTGGATTGTTGAAATTGTTATTATCTGGCTTTGAATTTATTGAATCTTGTATTTTTCCTGCGTTCCTTTTTCTTTCTACCTCTATTTCTTTATTCCATTTCACTTCTCTGTATTTTTCCATCTTCGCTCCCTTGGTTATTTTTTGCCTTTTCATTCTTGAGCTTCTGCTGACTTATCATCATGTTATTTCTAATTCTTTTCATCGATTCTATTTGCTTTTTTTCTTCTGGAGATGTTTCTAGTTTTGAGGCTACTTGATTACTTTGATCATCAAATTTTGCTTGTTTCAAAGCTTTTATACCTTCTAATAAGGTATCAATAGACAATGCCTTTGTTCCTGTCATAGTCATGCTGGTTACAATCATTCCAAAAATTAGGCTTAATAAAATTTTTAACATTGAAGTCCTCTTTTAAACTTTTTGTACTTTGATAACGCTTATGACTGAATACTTACGATTAGTAAATAACGGCTTACATAAGCCGCCTTGCTTTGTCTTTTTACCTTGATTCGGTTCTTGTTTTAACCGTCCCTCCCCATTGATTTAGAGCCCTCCATGCAGTCACGTACCCGTTGACAGATTCTTTCGGGTTTCCTCAATTTCTGGGCTTATTTGTCCGGCTTCTGGGATGGTAAGTCCTGTAGCTAACCAATAGGCGTACTCTGGCCATACAGTTGATATAGCTTGAATCTGCCAGCCATAAAGTTTTTGCCTATTATTTTCAATACTGCTGATCTGTCCGCTTTTTATCCCTGTTTGTAGTGAAAACTCGTCCACTGTTATGTCTAGATGTGCTCTTAAGTCTTTGAGCCTTTTATTAATTTCAAATTGGTCGATCATAAATGTAAATATTAATTGTATTATTTACATGTAATGTATATAATACATGTAAGTTTTCAAACCAGCCATAACCAGCCAAACAGGGCTAAGGGTGCAATCATGAACCAAGAGCAAAACACAGTCAAATTAGATACATTGTTTGAGTCTAACCCTTCATTGAAGCAAGGCTTACAACAAACAGCCTCCCAGCTGTTTTTCATCCCGTTCATGGTGCCGGACAAATTTGCAGAATCCATAGGCTTAAGCAAAGGCGTAGTCGGTGGCTGGATAGATCAAGGCTACATCCCTACCGTCAAAATAGGCCGTTATCGCATGATAAACATGGTCGTCCTGGTTGCTAATTTGAAAGAAGGTAAAGTGTTATGAGTGCTATCAAACTAACCCTTGATGAAGTAAACACCGCTTGTCGATTTATAGTCTCTGATTCTCATCGTAAATTAAAACAATCGTTAGCTGATTATCATGATGTATCTAATGCACATTATCGCGATATGGAATATTGCAGAATTCAACTTAACCAAATTACAAATATTGGTAGTGAGCGTTTACAAGGATTGATATTTCTATTTTTGGGCAATGAACAACTCACTACTGCACTCAAGAAATATCAAGCTGAAATACTGGATGACCGTCAACTTTTCGGTTCTCTTTTGTTCGGTTACACCACCTATTACTGGGAAACTTATGAAGATAACCTTCTAACTGACGTTAAGGAGGTCGCTTAAATGTTTCAATATATTGTTTTTGAACAATTTCTTAATCAAGATTGCACACCATTTGGCGGGGGTCATGCTTCAAATCCTGTGTCGATTCAAGAAGCTGCAAAACGTTATCGTGCTGCACGTGATTTCCGCAATGGTTCAACCACTAAGGGATGTTCACCTGTCAAGGTCGGTGTTGTCCGTGTTCCATCGGACTATTCCGGGTTTACTGATTTCAAGGGATCATTTCAGGATATTTGTTCTTTTCGTCCGCAAGTGTCCGTTATTTGTCGTTGAGCCTGCATAAATGAATATTACTTTAATCAATCTTAATTAATAGGAGCCGCATAAATGGCCGAATCATCGATATTACCTGATCGCGGTAGCTCGGAAGCAGGTGGTGTAACCGAACGTATCTACAGAACCGCTCTTGCACAGAAAGACTATATCAGCCTTGAGCTAGAGGCTATGGATAGAGGCCTTAAACCCTTTGGATTGACTAAAGCCATTATGACCTTGTACCTGCACAAGCAGCTAGTCCCTATGAAAGAACTGTCGGACGAACTCCGGGGGCAGGTGTTAACGCACTTGAAAGAGAAGCAAGAAAAAGCGAAACAAACGGCGCGCCCATGAAGCGGCAAAGCGCCCATATCCCGGCCCTCACGCCTCGCGCAAAGCACGCAATGAGGAACGAATGCGTCTTTGCCGGGCGTCTGGCCGCTGGATTCAGGCTGCTACCGCTAACAAACGCGAGCCGCAAATTAAAAGCCAGAACCGGACAAAAAACCCGAAGGGTAACGAGTAAAAAAAGCCATAAGCCAACTCGTAGCGTGTCCATGCTGTCCAGAAATTATTTCCGTCTTGCGGAAAAAATTTCTTGTACAGCTGAAGACAAAAAATAAGCTGTCTAGTGGCCTTTGAGGCGCTTTTCCTCAAAGGCCATGACTACGCGCTTTAAAGACCGTGAACCACGTAGATTGAAATAACGCATAGCCGTATAGCGAAAGGGATTGTAGAGGAAATCGGCGATTAAAACTGAATTACTGGCAGTTAGGTCAAAACCTTTGGAGCCTGCGTAAAAGCGTTTTGGCCTTACTGCCAGTTATCAGATTTAAACGTCGATTGGAACGGAAAGCCCGGCCCGTAGGGTTCGCGACAAAACCGTTTCAACAAAATCGACATAGTTAATGTGTTAGATAAAAACCAGCTTTTAACAGCTGAAAACAGTCATAACAAAAAGATACAAAGGCTAACCAATGTCAGATATATGCCCAAATTGCGGAGCGGATAGCTTCACCGACATTCGAACAGATGACGACCAAATTTCATGTCACAACTGTGGAGAAGACTTTGAACCCATACCCTCAGAAGATGGCATGTTTGTAGATGATGGCTGGCAAGAAGAGAACGCGAGACGTCAACAACTAAACCGCGATTACGAATCGCTAGATGATGGTGAAGAAGATCCTGATTTAGACGATGAAGACCTAGAAGACTAAATCAATGTCAAAAATATGCCCAATATAGCTTTATCAAAAAATAAAGGAAATCAAAGAATGAATATCACAGCACCTAGTTTACCAGTCAACAGACTGACATATAGCCAACGTAAACGACTAATAAATCTATTGAAGACATCTACATCAAATTTACTGATTCCCTTCATCTTAGGTTTTGTCCTGTCCTTGATTTCAGTAACTCATACATTTGTTGAGACATTTACAGCCTTTGATAAATCCGGCTTTGGAGTCTGTTTACAGCCTGAATTGCCTGTAAGAACTGTTAACCCGTAAGACCCACGGAAAAGAAGAGGGTCAAAACAGAAAACAAAAGCAGTAAAGCCCAAAAACAGAAACACCAACATCAACCAAACCAAAAGGTACAAGACAATGACAAACAGCTTCCTAGGCGACATGCAAACAGTCATAAGAGGACAAGTAGAATCATTAACCCGCTATGAAATTGATGGCGACAATAAAGGCGGTTCCATCTGGGTATCAAAACCCAACACCGGAAAAAACCCTAACAACCTGGGCAACGAACTTATCAAAATCAAAATGCCCTTTGAAATGTTCGACCAGAAAAAAGCCGAAGTAGAAGCCGGAAAACTCTACTTTCCCTGCCAAATGGAAATTATCTGTGAAATTACCATGGGCGGCCAAAACAAAGCCGTACTGACAGCACTCAGTATGAAAGTAGACGGCCCTGAGCCTGAACAAGAAACCGGTAAAGACAAACCGAAACATGGAATCTCGCAGACAACAGGCTCCATACCTCCTAACAAACCATAAACAAGGCATAAAGCAATGAAAATAAGATCAATGGCTTGCCTAATGAAACCCGTCCAGTTCAAAGAACGGGTACTTAGCAACACCGTCCTGCGTAACCGATTTATACATGGCTACGTCATACAAACAAGCAACACATAAGGACAAACAATGGCACTTAAATACCTATGCCTGAGTCTGGCGAATAACACCCAAACCGAAGTAAACACCATCGCCGAATGCCTAGCACAAGACCCAGCTGCATACATAACCATGAGTGCTCAAACGTTGGCTTCCCAGCCGACATTACAAGACATCTTCAGCATACCGATTTCGTCGGACTTGCAGAACATGTGGGAATTGGGCTTTGGCCTTCCGGTTCTCTGTTACCTAGTGGCCTGGGGGTACGGCACAGTAATTAACTTCTTTACAAGCCGTCATCCTAATTAATTTTAACTTTAACCAAAGAGGTATTTCTTATGGATTTTTCCGGACTAACTTCGGCTGTTGACTCGACCACAATTGTGGCGGCCATTACAACCATTGCCGCCGTCAAAATGGCGCCCGGCGTCGCTAAATGGGGTTACAACAAAGTAATTTCCTGGTTCCGTTAAGCCAATAACAAAGAGGGGTTTCGGCCCCTCTTTCCCTGACTTCAAGGATAAAAAAATATGATCTTCCTATTACTTTATTTTCTTTCTGGCCTTCTTTGCGCTTATGCCGTCATTAGTGGGTTTACTCATGCGTAAGATTATATTTTTTTGCTTATTGTGCTTTGCTTCGTCCTCTGCTTTTGCTGACTCATATCTTTCATTTCCTACTGTTGGATCAACTTATTGTTCTGCTGCTGGTTATATTTATCTTTCTGGCAATAATACTTGCGTGAACGCTGCTCATACATTTTCTTTTAACGTTCCCTCCTACAATTGTCCCGGTGGTGGTACTTTATCTGGCTCAATTTGTACCAATGCGCCTTCCTGTTTGCTTGGACAAACTAGAGTTAATGGTATTTGTACATCGCCCTCATGCACTGCACCTCAAATAAATGATGCCATTACCGGCGCTTGCATAAATCCTCCGCCACCTCCGCCTACTTGTAAGATTGCCGAAACTTTAAACTCTTCTACTAACACTTGTGATGCTCCTCATTGTACAGCGCCTCAAATCAATGATGCTATAACAGGTGCCTGTATAACCCCAACGCCGACCTGTAAAATAGCTGAAACTTTAGACCCTGCATCAAACACCTGCGTAGCGCCTGTCTGTTATTTGCCCCAAATTAACGATGCAATAACCGGCGCTTGCATTACGCCTCATACCGATTCACCTAGTTGTTCAACCCTGATATGTACAAGCGTAGACCAGACCTGTACCAACTCAGATGGCGTTGTTACCGTTAAACCGGCTTGCCCCTTACCGCCACCAACAGACCCGCCGCCTGTAACCGATACCTGTTCGACTATGGTGTGTACTTCAACAAGTCAAAGTTGTACCCATGGTGATGGCACAACGGGGATAATCGCACCTTGTCCTTTGACTGGTGATAACGGTGGCTCTACTGGTGGTTCTACTGGTGGTTCTACTGGCGGCTCTACTGGCGGCTCTACTGGTGGTTCCACCGGTGGTGATACTGGTGGTTCTACTGGCGGCTCTACCGGTGGCTCTACCGGTGGCTCTACTGGTGGTTCCACCGGTGGTGATACTGGTGGTTCTACTGGCGGCTCTACCGGTGGTTCCACCGGTGGTGATACTGGTGGTTCTACTGGCGGCTCTACCGGTGGCTCTACCGGTGGCTCTACTGGTGGCTCTACCGGTGGCTCTGGTTCTTGTCCGGCTTATTCGGTGCCTGATGGTTTCGGCGGTTGTACCTACGGTGATTGTCTGCCGGGATATTATGATGCTGATCCCGCTCCTGGAGCACAGTGTTCACCCATTCCTGCCTCGCCACCTCCACCAACTTGTAAAATCGCTGAAACTTTGAATACGACTACAAATACCTGCGTTGCTCCGACATGTACGGCACCGCAAATCAATGATGCAATAACCGGCGCTTGTATAAACCCGGCAACGCCACCGCCAACATGTAAATCAGCTGAAACCTTAAACACGGCTACAAATACCTGCGTTGCTCCGACATGTACAGCACCACAAATCAATGACGCAATAACCGGCGCTTGTATTACGCCATCATCAACGCCTAACCCGCCACCTACAGCGAACGGGGCCGCAACTGAAGCCACCTTACAGCAAGTCAAAGGCGCGGTAGATCAGGTAAATTCTTCGGTACAGGAAGGCAACGCAACGCTAAAGCAGATTAAGGACGGCCTTACCGGTACTGCTGGAACTGCTTCAGTGGGTGCTGGATTTGGGCGTTGGTACGTGTCAACCGGTAAAACCGCTGATTCGGTTGCTAATGATTTTCTTGATAAAGCTTCAAAGTCGCCATTACTTAAAGCAGGTCAGGATATTTTTAATGTCGATTTTCCGGCAGGTGGTGGGTGTGCTGATTGTGATTTAAGTATTCCCTCGGTCATGGGAATGCCCTTTATTTCGATGATGCCATTCTGCGCGCCCTGGATGCCCGGATTTTGGGCGATTATTGCGGCTGCTCTTAAAGTCGTTACTGTATTTATGGCCCTTCGTATCATGATAACCCCAACATTTTAAGGTGTGAACCGTGCAGGCATTAATAGACACAATCAAATCGTATTGGGACGCTTTTGTGCAGTTTGATGAAAATTTTACGGCGTCCGTTATTGATTTTATTAAAGACTTACCAGCCCTACTGCTTGAATATGCAACCCAATTCATAGTGAAATTCCTTGATTGGGCTGGCTCGTATTGTTCCTATTGTTTAGGCGGCACTACGATTGACGGGGCGGGTTCCGCCGTATCTGTTTTTGCCACCCAGCTCCAGGCCGCCTATAACTCTTTATCGCCCTGTGTGATTTATGGATTAACCCAGTCCGGCATTGTGGGTGATTTACAGATACTCTCATGCGCAATGGTGGTCTGGTCAGCCTTTCGCGTCGCTTCCCTTGTGAAATCCATTGCATGATAGTCTTTCATGAAGGTCTGCCTCGATCCGGCAAAAGTTACGAGGCTGCACTAAAACAAATTATTCCGGCATTACTGAAGGGGCGTTCTGTTTTCGCCTATATAGACGGCCTAAATTACGAAAAATTTTCAGAAGTTAGCGGACTGTCTCTTGATCGAGTAATGCAACTCTTACACCCATTAACTAAGGAGCAAGTTAAAGATGTTCACAATCATGTTCAAAATGATTCGTTGGTTTTGCTGGATGAGCTTCAGGACTTTTTTCCGGCTGGTAAAACGACTCTTGACCCTGGTATAACGGAATTTGTTACCCAGCACGGCCACCGTGGCATTGATATAGTCTGTATGGGGCAGGACCACCGCGACTGCCATATGCTTTGGAAGCGCCGTATAGATACCTTAATCACATTCGTTAAGCGGGATGCAGTTGGACGTCCCAACGAATACACCTGGACGACCTTTAAACAGCAAAGCGGCAAATTCAAGCAACTACGAAGTGGCTCAGGGACTTATGATCCGAAATACTTTGGTTTGTATAAGTCCCACTTAGAAGGCGTTACATCAATTGACGCACATCAAGATGACCGGATTAACATATTTAAATCCTCGATGTTTACTTTCTGGCTGCCTTTGTTTGCTGCCATCTTAATCGTTTCTTGCTGGTATCTTTGGGGATTTTTTCACGGTAACGGCATGGTTAAACAACCTAAACCCGTAGCCACGCAAGCTACACAGTCCAAGCCTTTACCAGATACACCAAAACAGGCGGAAAAACCCCCTGAAAAAAAAGAAGAGCCTAAAAAAGAGCCTCCGAAAGCGCGCGAATACGCAAACTTTGTCGAACGCTATTTAGAGGAGTATCGCCCAAGATTAGCAGCCTTAATTGTTTCATCGAAAGGTGACAAGATTCTGGCAAAAATAGACTTTTATACAAGCGATAAGCGTGTTTATGACAGCTTTAATGTTAAGCAACTAGAAGACTTTGGTTACACCGTAAAACCCATGTCCTTCGGCCTGTTGATCGAGAAAAACGGCAAACAATACCCGGTTACATTTTGGCCGCTGGATATTGACGGCAACACGCCCGATTCCATCAAACCGGCGCTTGGCCATCCTTTATAACGATAAGTGTTACTGACCAGGCGCTTAATATGCCAGTGGGTAACGGTTAAGGTGTTACTTGGCCAGGAAATTAAAACCTGGTTCAGTAACAGTAAAAATAAAGTGTTACTGTCTGGAGCTTTTTAATCAAATCTCTATCGATAGAGAAATACAAATTAAAAAAGGCTGTTACGTCCCTGTATCACGTAACAGAACAATACACCACGAAGCCTATAAGAGCTGTAAATTATGAAAATGAACCAACGCTTTTCCCTTGAATCCCTTTCTCATGGTGCTGATGAAGATCAGAAGGGTTTACTGTTTGTTAATAACGGTGAAATGACCGATTTATCCGGTGTTAATATGGTTGGTGCCTCAGTTGATACCGTCAGGCAATTGTTTCACGGTGTACCGAAAGCCTCATTTATTAAAAAGCTTGAGCAGCATGTAGAAATGAAAGATGAATATATCCGCTTAACTGCGAATATTTGCGTTAATGATGACCGTTGGCACTTTTCACGGATGGGTAAAACCGGCGGTTATCGGTACAAACTGCAAAACAACGCTGTTGGCATAGTCATACTGTTTGGTAGCTGGTACGGCAAAATCGATCATGAAGGTTCGCATTTAAAAATAGAACTCTCACCGCATTTCATATCACAACGTACAGTTCCTGAAATTTGGGAATATCTTCATGGTGATTTTGTTGGCTTGTCCCGGATTTTCTTAGAGGAGCCCGTAGCAAAGGGTGTTGCCATTCATTTGGCGTGCGATTATCAGGGCTTCAACCTGCCGGTTGATTTTATTCGAAACTTATCAACGAGTTCCAGGACAATTAGAACTTTTGACGGTATAGCATCGCTTGACCTGTCCGACTTTACAGATGCCGTTGCTACCTATGGCGGTGAAGGTCAGGGCAAAAACTATCTAATCGGTAAGCCGATTGCCGTGCAAATGGCAATCTATGATAAAAGTTATGAAATTATTAAGTCCGATAAAGTGGATTATTTCAATGAAGAGTGGAACGTCTATTCTTTAGGCGCTTATGACAAAGCGCAGTCCGTACGCCGCATAGAAGCGAGATTGCATCATACCGTTATCCGGGAAATAGGCTTAGGCATGGGCTTAGAATTTGAGGGTTTTAACCAAGTATCTGACCATTTAACCGACCTCTGGCGTTATGCCCTGGAACGAAACCGGTTAATGATTGACGGTGATCCACGTGGTTATTTAAATCCCTTCTGGCAATTGCTCATTCAGGACGTTCATTTTTATGTTCCGGCAAAAGGCGTGAAAATTTCGCGCAAAAAAAAAGAGGCAGTTGACCCGATAGCGAGAAACATAACATCCGTGATCGGCAATTTGGTTTCAATCATGGCTCGCCGTAATGATTGCACAGTCCGGCATGTGATGCGACAGATTCACCGCTTACATATATGGCCGGAAATTCAAACTTATTACCGGAACCGGGGCTTAGATGATAATGACATACGCGAGCAAATTAAGAATGGTTTAGAAAAACGGCGGTTGGTGGGTAAAGCGGCATGAATAGCAATCAGTTTGTTATTGTGCCCTGTTCTGTTTGTCCTGGAACAGTATTACTTAAGACCGCCTTCACTTGGCGAGATCTTATTTTTTGTTCTGTTGAATGTTTGATGGCTCACATTACTGTTTTGCGTACTCAAAGCAAGGATTAATGCTTATGTTTGGTCGAGAGTGTTTATATTTATTGTGTCATCGTCGGGTTCATGATTGCGGTATTGGTCGACGTCCTCTTTATTGTTCTAATAAATGTCGTCAAGCCGATTATCGTTATCGCCAAAAAGAACGGTCTTTTCTGTGTCCGCCTCCATCTTCTTTACAGTTTCGTAACGATGCCGTTCTAGGCCCGCAATGGATTGTGATTAAATGATTACTAAAGTTGGTAAAAAGTACAGGTTAGATTTTAGGCCGTCTGGTGTTGGTGGTAAGCGGATTGTTAAACGGTTTGATACCAAAATTGATGCCATTCAATTCCAAAGAAATTATGTATCACGTTTATCTGATACTCAGGCCGTTCAGGCCATTGTTGATGATAGACCATTAAATGATCTAATTAAATTGTGGTTTGATTTTCATGGTCGCAGTTTAAAGAGCTCTGTTGATACTAGAAATAGACTTTTTAAACTCTCGGAACTTTTAGGCAATCCACGGGCCAAATTTATTAATCCTGAATTATTGGCCGGGTATCGAACAACACGATTAAATCAAGGTATTTCACCCGCAACCCTTAATCGTGAGCTGATTACCTTAAAGGCTTTGTTCCGTGAACTTAAACGCTTGTCGGTAATTGATTATGATTCGCCGGTTTTGACTGTTCGTAAATTGCGTGAAGTTAAAACGGAACTTTCTTATTTATCTAATTCTCAGATTGAGAAGTTGAGAAAAGAGGTTGATTTAAGCACTAATGAAAGCTTGCCTTTTGTTGTTATGATCTGTTTGGTTACGGGGGCAAGATGGTCTGAAGCCGAAGGCTTAAATTATGTAAACTGTCTTAATCAGGGTTTTCAATTTGCTGATACCAAGAATGGTCATTCCCGTTTTGTCCCTGTGAATGAATCTGTTTTTCTTTATATAAAAAATAGACTTGGCCAAGGTGACTTTAAGTCGTGTTACAGTGCTTATAGGTCAGCTTTCAAGAGGTCTGGGTTAAAGGTTCCTGCCGGACAACTGGCTCATATTTTGCGCCATACTTTCGCGAGTCATTTTATTATGAATGGTGGCAATATCGTTGCTCTTCAGAAGATATTGGGGCATTCGAGCTTGAATATTACTATGAGGTATTCTCACTTGTCGCCAGACTATTTGATTCAGGCTATTCAGTTGAATCCGTTGGCGGGAAATGTAAGCGGTGGTAACAATGTGGTAACTTTAGCTTCAGGCACAAAAAAACCAGTTGACTGCAAAGCCTAACTGGTTGATTTATATAACTTTGGTGGTGGGTCGTGCGCGATTCGAACGCGCGACCATCGCATTAAAAGTGCGGTGCTCTACCGGCTGAGCTAACGACCCAACAAAGATTGCCTATTATACTGATAAATTTGATTATGGCAAGTTTTTTTAACTTGTTTGATACCTTGTCGGGTCTTTTATTCCCGCCTCAGTAAATCCGGTTTTTCTTAGGCGACAGGCATCACATACTTGGCAAGCTCGTCCTTGCTCATCAGCAGAGTAACAGGAAACGGTATGCTGATAATCCACGCCTAGCTCAACGCCCTGCTTAATGATTTCTGCTTTGCTCAGCGCGATTAGCGGGGTATGTATTGTGAAATGCTCACCTTCTACACCAGCCTTAGTGGCAAGGTCCGCTAATTGTTGAAATGCTGCAATAAACTCAGGCCTGCAGTCCGGATAACCGGAATAATCGACAGCATTAACGCCGATAAAGATATCAGTTAGATTTAAAACTTCCGCCCAGCCTAAGGCAAAGGACAAGAAAATAGTATTTCTTGCCGGTACATAGGTGACCGGTATTCCTTCCTGTGGCGCATGAGGAACGGCAATATGCTCATCGGTCAGAGCAGAACCGCCAATCGAACTTAAGCCCAGCTTGATAATTTTATGATCTTCGACTTGATAATCTGCCGCTATCTGCGCAGCCGCTATTAGCTCGGCATTATGCCGCTGCCCGTAGTCAAAGCTTAAGGCATAACATTTAAATCCCTTTTTTTTTGCAAGAGCAAGTACGGTAATTGAATCTAATCCCCCCGATAAAAGGACTATGGCTTTTTTTTGCATGTTGGTTTACTTACCTTGGGCGTCATCCCAAAGTATTTTATGGAGTTGAAGTTGGAAACGAACAGGTAATCTGTCTTTTAAAATTTTTTCGGCAAGCTCAGTTGGATTTTGCTGCCCCATCACCGGTGAAAACAATATGTCACAACGATTAGGCAAATCATATTCAGTTAAAATGGTTTTTGACCAGTCATAGTCCTCGTCATTACCGATAACGAACTTAACTTGGTCCTTTTCGCTTAGGTATTCGATATTTTGATAACGGTTTTTACTTAATTCGCCCGAACTGGGTGTTTTAAGATCCATGACTTTAACAACACGCGGGTCAACTTCAGACACATCAAGCGCACCACTGGTTTCAAGAGAAACAACATAGCCTTTATCGAGCAGCTTGGTCATCAACTCAAGACAGCCCGGCTGTGCCAAAGGTTCGCCACCGGTTACGGTAATATATGGGGTTCCGTACTGTTCAGCTTGCGCAACGATTGCATCAATTCTTATTTTTTCACCGCCGGTAAAAGCATAGGTCGTATCGCAATAAACGCATCTTAATGGACAACCGGTGAGCCGAATAAACACAGTGGGCAGACCTACCGTGTTCGATTCGCCTTGTAATGAATAAAAAATTTCAGTTACGCGTAATAAACTCACAACTATTGCTTAACATCATCAAGTAAAAGTAATTTCTTTGCTGCCAAGCGGGCTGCTGTCGAGCTGGGAAAATCCGCTGTAACACGGGTTAAATATTCACGTGCTTTGGCTGGATTTTTTTGCTCAACTTCAATAGTGCCCAATTTCAACAAAGCATCCGGCACTTTGGAACTGCCAGGATAATTTTCAACCACGCTACTAAAAGCTTTACGTGCCGAATCAATATCCTGATTAACTCTATAAGCTTCGCCTAACCAATATTGGGCATTATTGGCATATTCACCCTTCGGATTTTTACTCAGCAATGCATTGAATTCGGCAATTGCCTGAGCGTTATGTCCATTTCTAAGTGCATCATACGCTTGTTGATATTGCTGTTTTTCGTCGCCCGATGCCTGCACTGCTTCCTGTTTTTGTGCAGGAGGCTGCTTAACTTCCGGAGCAGCAGGAGCCGTAACAGATAGCTCAGTCACCTTCGCTTCGGACCCAACTGGATTTTCTTGCGCAGGGGAACTTTCAGCAGCCGATGGCTTAACGCCATCAGCTTTTTTCTCAAGATTTTGCATCCGCCCATCAAAATCAGAATACATCGTACTTTGAGATTTTTTCATCTCGGCAATAAGATTTGCCTGCTCTTCCACCTTGCCTGTAAGTTGCTGAACTTCTGTTTGTAATTGCTCAAGCCGTCCCATCATCTCATACAGGGCGTTACTCGATGAAGGCTTTACAGCATTAACCTCCCCCGCCGGATACATTGAATTATCAATAACCGGCGGTAAAGGTTCTGCATGGACAGCACTGCAAACACACAGCAACATGATAAGAAGAGCTTTCATTTATTTGCCTTGATAAACTAACTCAACGCGACGATTAAGCTCCCAAGATGCTTCATCATGCCCTAATGACGCAGGCTTTTCTTCGCCGTAACTGACGACTTCCAGCTGACCGTCCGCAACACCTTGAACTTTCATCATACTGGCTACAGACTTCGCGCGCTGCTCACCCAATGCAATGTTGTACTCACGAGAACCACGCTCATCACCATGACCTTCCATCACAACACGTTGACCGGGATGAGCTACCAGATATTGTGCATGAGCCGCAATTACCGGAACAAAATCGTCCTGAACCTGACTGCTGTCCAGCATAAAATAGATGGTGCTTTTTGATAGCGGGTTGTTCGGATCACTGAATTCTGGACCTATACCGGCATTAGGATACATTCCTGAAGCATTCATTTCCGATCCGGACAAACCTGATCCATTATTTAAGCCACGGGTTGATGCATCGTTAATACCACTAGCGGCATTTTGACTGCCGTCAGTCAAACTTGCGTCTTTTTCATCTTCACTACAACCCGACAGGATTACTGCGCTTATTGCCAATGCCAATACTGTTTTATTCAATTTCATTTCAATTTCCAAAAAATAATATATAAAAAATCGTGTTATGCCCAACCGAACTAGGGTGACCACGCCGGTTCGCGAATTTCACTGCTATCAAACACCAGCTTCTGCTGCATTTTACCATCCAATGATACGGCCGATAAGTAACCTGCATTGCCTTTTCTGGAAGCATACAGAATCATACTGCCATTCGGTGCAAAACTTGGGGATTCATCTGATCTGCCATCAGTAATCACATTAACTGCTTTGGTTGCCATATCCATAACGGCAATACGGTAATCGCTGCCATTTCCGTGCACCATAGCGATGCTTTTACCGTCCGGCGAGAAACTGGCTCTGGCATTATAATTTCCTGAGAATGTCAGTCTCTTTTCGTCCCCGCCCTGGCTTGACATAATATACAACTGTGGTTTTCCACCCCGATCCGAGGTAAAAACGATACTGCTGCCGTCAGGAGACCAGGTTGGCTCGGTATCAATAGCGAAACTTTTAGTCAATTTAGTCAAAGAATGCGACGCCAGATTTAAGACAAAAATATCGGGATTGCCGTCTTTAGATAAAGTTAAAGCCAATTTCCCTCCATCAGGCGACCATGAAGGCGCACCATTGATACCCGGGAATTCGGCGACTCTGATTCGCTCTCCGGTAGCCAAGGTTTGAATGTAAATTGCGGCCGATTTTTTCTCAAAGGACACATAGGCTATTTTTCTTCCGTCAGGTGACCAGGCTGGAGACATCAACGGCTCAACTGATGAAGCTATTGTTTGCGCATTAAATCCATCCGCGTCTGAAATTTGAAGTTTATGAGTGCTTTGTCTACCTTGCCTAGTGCTGGTAATGTAAGCAATCCGACCGCTGAAAACGCCTTTTTTACCGGTTAATTTCTCGAAGATCAGATCGCTGATATGATGAGCCGTTCTACGCAAATCACCTGCCGATGATGCCATCCGGTAGCCCATTATTTGTTGGCCCTTATAGACATCAAACAATTGAAATTGCACATTGTACTGGCCATGGTCTTCAGCCACCTGCCCGATAACCATATAATTCTGGCCTAACGCTTGCCAATCCTTAAACTGAATCGCCTCGGCCGTGCTGGGTCTGCCCGGCATGCTTTGCTTATCCAGCGTTTTAAAATAGCCACTGCGGCCTAAATCCGCATCAACAACAAAGCTAACATCAACAGGAACGCCCGCTGCCCCTTGCATACCAAAAGGCACTACTGAAATAGGCAATGCACTCTCAATGCCTTCAGTAATTTCAATCGTCATCTCTGCATAGCTACTTGGCACGTAGAAACTAATCAGGCCAATCAACAAAATTTTTCTAAAAAAACTCACTTATTTACCTCAGTAACTTAACTGAAAAAAAGACCATTAAATGATTGACACTAACACTTATCAACAACATCTTTGGGGTTGCTCTAATTATCTGGAACGATCCGGATCAAACAAAAACTTAAATGACTTAAATTCTTTAACCGCCAATTCCTTATCTTTAGGTACAGGAAGCGGCGACGCTCTATGAACGGCATTTTCGGCTGAGCGATCAAATATCTCATCACCGCTAGTGGTAACGACCACTGCATCAATCACTGTACCATCAGGCATTAATCTGACCTGAATTGTACACTTTAAACCCTCTGTAGCAGAAACAGGTCGAATCCAGCTCCGGGCTACTTTTTGACGAATGGCTGCGGCGGCTGTTTTGATCGCCAACTGATCTTGTTCGGCATCCATTCTCGCCTGCTCTGCTTCCATCCTCGCTGCTTCGGCTCTTTCTGCCTCCGCTTTCGCTCTGGCCGCTTCGGCCCGCTCTGCTTCGATCTTGGCTTGCGCGGCGGCTTCGGCCTTTGCTTTTTCCGCTGCGGCTTTCGCTTTTGCAGCCTCGGCCTTGGCTTGCTCTGCCGCTTCCGCCTTCGCTTTAGCCGCCTCGGCTTGTTTTGCTTCCGCTTTAGCCTGTGCGGCAGCTTCCGCTTTGGCTTTAGCCGCTTCCGCCCGCTCCGCTTCGGCCTTGGCTTGCGCGGCTTCGGCCTTTGCTTTTTCCGCTGCGGCTTTCGCTTTTGCAGCCTCGGCCTTGGCTTGCTCTGCCGCTTCCGCCTTCGCTTTAGCCGCCTCGGCTTGTTTTGCTTCCGCTTTAGCCTGTGCGGCAGCTTCCGCTTTGGCTTTAGCCGCTTCCGCCCGCTCCGCTTCGGCCTTGGCTTGCGCGGCTTCGGCCTTTGCTTTTTCCGCTGCGGCTTTCGCTTTTGCAGCCTCGGCCTTGGCTTGCTCTGCCGCTTCCGCCTTCGCTTTAGCCGCCTCGGCTTGTTTTGCTTCCGCTTTAGCCTGTGCGGCAGCTTCCGCTTTGGCTTTAGCCGCTTCCGCCCGCTCCGCTTCGGCCTTGGCTTGCGCGGCCTCGGCTTTTGCTTTTTCCGCTACGGCTTTCGCTTGCTCTGCTGCCTTCGCTTTTGCAGCCTCGGCCTTGGCTTGCTCTGCCGCTTCCGCCTTCGCTTTAGCCGCCTCGGCTTGTTTTGCTTCCGCTTTGGCCTGTGCGGCAGCTTCCGCTTTGGCTTTAGCCGCTTCCGCCCGCTCCGCTTCGATCTTGGCTTGCGCGGCGGCTTCGGCTTTTGCTTTTTCCGCGGCGGCTTTCGCCTGCTCTACTGCCTTCGCTTTTGCAGCCTCGGCCTTGGCTTGCTCTGCCGCTTCCGCCTTCGCTTTAGCCGCCTCGGCTTGTTTTGCTTCCGCTTTGGCTTTAGCCGCTTCCGCCCGCTCCGCTTCGGCCTTGGCTTGTGCGGCAGCTTCCGCTTTGGCTTTAGCCGCTTCCGCCCGCTCCGCTTCAGCCCTAACTTGTGCAGCAGCTTCGGCTTTTGCCGCTTCAGTTCGCTCTGCTTCAGCCTGCTTTGCTGCTTGCTCGGCTTCCTGATTAGTTTCCGCTTCCGGATTGATTTTCTCTTTAACCGGACTTTCAGCCGGATTTACAGGCTCAGCGGTTACCTCAGCCGGATTCTTAACTTTACTTTCATCGACAATTTCAGCATGAATAATTTCCGGCACCAATTCCGATTCAATTTTGTCAGGCTTAAATAAAGCGCTTAGGGCAAACAGACCTAGAATCGTAAGATGTAAAGCTAAGGCCAGTATAATCGGCCCCGAAAATTTCTTTTTACTATCCATCAAAATCTATTGTTCACCCGACTTGGTCATTAATCCTACACTGGAGACACCGGCATTTTTTAGTCCCGCCATTAGTGTAACCACGACACCATAATCAATACCTTTGTAAGCCCCGATTAGAACCTGCGTTTTCGGTTTCTGGCTTAGTACAGCCATCACACGCCCCTCTACCTCTTCGGGATGAATCAGTTCCGGCTCTTTGTCATCAATAGTAATAAAGTATTGACTCTGTTCATTAATCGACACAATAACAGGCAAATTATCACCTTCCGATTCTACGGTTGCAGATTCAGCTTGAGGAAGCTCAACTTGTACACCTGTTTGCAACATCGGCGTTGTTATCATAAAAATGATCAACAGCACTAAAGTTACGTCAATGTAAGGAACTACATTGATTTCCGCCATGGGCTTTCTGCGCCCATTTTTCCTGCCCATTTGTGGCGCACTCATTTTTGATGCGCCTGTCTTTGCAATAGTACGACAAACTCTTCAACAAAGAGTTCGTATCGACCGGTCAATCTGTCTAATCGAGTAGAAAAGCGGTTATAAGAGATAACTGCAGGAATCGCAGCAAACAAACCTATAGCGGTTGCAATCAATGCTTCGGCAATACCGGGTGCGACTTGCGCCAAAGTTGCCTGCTTGACATTACCCAGAGACATAAATGAATTCATGATACCCCATACGGTACCGAATAAGCCGATGTAAGGACTGATCGAACCGACGGTGGCAAGAAAGGCCAAATGCTCATCCAGCCGTTCCAATTCACGTGATAATTCAATACGCATTACCCGTTGCGCGCTTTCCACTTGAACACCGGGTTCTACGTTGCCGGCTTGACGCATCCGGGAGAACTCTTTATACCCGGCCAGGAATATTTTCTCGATGCCTTCCGGCTCAAAATCTTTTGCCGCCAGTTTTCTGTATAGATCAGCCAATACCACACCTGACCAAAACTGCTCTTCAAATTCGTCGGTTATTTCAACCGCCCGGTTAAGCTCTTTGCGCTTGGTAAAAATGAAGGTCCATGATGACACCGATGCCGCTAGCAATATCATCATTACAAATTGAACAACGAAGCTGGCTTCTTTAACTAAGTGGAAAATCGATAAATCAGTATTCATTATGTTGTGTGCTCTAAAATTGCTCTAAATAAGGTTTCGGGAATAGCTTTAGGACGCATAGTTTGTGCATCCAAACAGGCGATCCGGATTATGCTTTCGCATAAAACAGCATCGCCTCGGGTAATGACTTGTTCAAAAGTAAGGCTGGCTTTTTTAGCTAGACTCACCTCTGCACTGACATAGAGTTGTTCATTAAATCGGGCAGGACTTAAATAATCGACCTGCACAGAACGCACAACAAAAATAATGCCTTCATTAGCAATCAGTTCATCCTGCTCATAACCCATTGCCCGGAGCATTTCGGTTCGTGCCCGCTCGAAAAATTTCAGGTAGTTGGCGTAAAACACCACTCCTCCGGCATCGGTATCTTCGTAATAAACACGTACGGGCCAAATAAATTTTTTCATAATCTGTTTGGCAATCTTATGTCCGATTATTCAAACAAATCCTCAGATATTCCCAATTGCTTTGGGGGCTGCAGACCAAAATGTAAATAGGCGTTCTGGGTGACCACTCGGCCGCGGGGAGTACGCATAATAAATCCCTGTTGCAGTAAATACGGCTCTACGACATCTTCAATGGTGCCTCGCTCTTCGTTGATCGCAGCGGCTAATGTATCCAAGCCTACCGGCCCGCCGGCAAAACTTTCAATCATAGCTAAAAGCAATTTGCGGTCTAATGAATCAAACCCGTTACTATCCACTTTTAACATTTCCAGAGCCTGAAAAGAGAGCTCCCCAGTAATTTTGCCATTGCCTTTTACTTCGGCAAAATCCCGAACCCGACGCAACAACCTGTTTGCAATTCGGGGCGTACCGCGAGAACGGCGCGCTATTTCATAAGCGCCTTGCGATTCCATCGCAATACCCAGTACATTGGCTGAACGCGTTACAATATCAGACAGTTCATCAACCGTATAAAACTCCAACCGCTGAACAATGCCAAAACGATCTCGCAACGGCGAGGTCAATAAACCGGCACGGGTAGTAGCGCCAACCAATGTAAAAGGCGGCAGATCCAACTTGATTGAGCGTGCGGCCGGGCCTTCGCCAATCATCAGATCAAGCTGATAATCTTCCATCGCCGGATATAAAATTTCTTCAACAGCCGGACTCAACCGATGTATTTCATCGATAAACAACACATCATGAGGTTCGAGATTGGTCAACAATGCAGCAAGATCACCGGCTTTATCGAGCACAGGTCCTGATGTTTGACGAATTTTAACACACATTTCCGCTGCTATGATATTCGCCAGCGTCGTTTTACCCAGCCCCGGAGGACCGAAAATCAATACATGATCCAACGCTTCGTACCGCGCCGTTGCGGCCTGAATAAAAATCTCCATTTGCTCACGCAATTCTTTCTGGCCGATATAATCGGCCAAGCGCTTGGGTCGAATGGCCCGATCCTGACGCTCTTCATCCGAATGACTGTGCGCGGTAATTATACGATCACTTTCAATCATCTTATCGTGCCTTGTAAAGCTAACCGGATGATGTCTTCGCAGCTTTTACCTTCAGCGCTGATATTCTGCACCATCTTACTCGCGTCCAGCGGCTTATAGCCTAATGAACACAAAGCACTGATAGCTTCCTGTTTCGGATTATTCAGCTGAACAACCTTATCGATACCGGTCGCTGACAAGCCGGCTGAATCGGATGACAAGTCCGGCAATCTGTCGCGCATTTCGATAACCAGGCGCTCGGCCGTCTTTTTACCGACTCCCGGTAATCGTACCAATGCTTGCGTGTCATTATTATGAATACAGCGATGAAATTCTTCGGCGCTCTGCCCCGATAAAATGGTCAAAGCCAACTTTGGCCCGACGCCATTGACCTTGATCAACGTTCTAAACATCGAGCGATCATCTTCAGTCGAGAACCCGAATAAAATATGCGCATCTTCCCGAACAACCAGATGAGTATGCAATATGATCTCTGCACCGATCACAGGCAGGTTATAAAAAGTCGTCATCGGCGCTTCAACTTCGTAGCCGACACCGTTCACATCAAGCACCAGCAACGGCGGCGCTTTAAGAACCAGTTTGCCGCGTAGAAAACCAATCACCGCAACAACCCCTTCTGCAAACGCTGTGCAGTTTGCTGATAATGGGCATGACAAATACTGATGCCCAATGCATCGCTGGCATCGATTTGTAACTCGCCTTGAATATTTAACAGAATTTTCACCATATGCTGAACTTGAGTTTTTTCGGCACTGCCCTTGCCGACCACAGCCTGCTTGACTTGCCGGGCCGCATATTCAAATACCGGCAAACCGGTGACCTGAACCGCACAAATTGCTGCGCCTCGAGCCTGACCCAACTTAAGTGCGGAGTCGGCATTTTTATGCATAAACACCTGTTCTATGGCCATTTGCTCAGGTTGATAACGTTCGACAACTTCCAGAATGCCGTCAAATATTTGCTTGAGCCGATCGGGAAAATAATCGGCGGCAATCCGGATACTGCCGCTGGCTATATATTTATAGCCTTGCGCTGAGTCTTCTATAACACCGTAACCGGTTATTCTTGAACCCGGATCTATCCCTAAAATTCGCATCAGCTACCGTAAACTATTAATCCAGCCCTTCCATAATTTCATCGCTGATATCCGCATTGGAATAAACATTCTGCACATCATCCAGATCTTCCAATCGGTCTATCAAGCGCATCATTTTTTCCGCACCCTCGGCATCCAACTCAGTCATCGTTGCCGCCTGCATAGTGACTTCGGCATTATCCGGCTCAAAACCTGCGGCAACCAACGCTTCCTTTACTTCCAAATAATTTTCCGGCGTGGTCATCACATCAACCGAGCCGTCATCATTAGTAGCAACATCTTCGGCGCCAGCTTCCAAAGCGGCTTCCATCAAGGCATCTTCATCAACGGAGGGCGCATAACTGAGAATACCGATCTTGCTGAACAGATAAGCTACAGAACCGTCTGTGCCCAAGTTGCCGCCCGCTTTAGAAAAAGCATGACGTACTTCGCCGACAGTACGGTTACGGTTATCGGTCAGGCAATCGACCATAACCGCCGTGCCGCCGGGACCGTAACCTTCATATCGTACAACTTCGTAATTAACGCCTTCCAACGCACCGGACGCTTTCTTGATTGCGTTATCAATGGTATCGCGGCGCATATTTGCACCCAAGGCTTTATCTATCGCAGTGCGTAAAGCGGGATTACTTGCTGCATCCGGCCCGCTGGTTTTTACCGCTACCGTAATTTCTCTCAGCATTTTAGTGAATATTTTGCCGCGCTTAGCATCTTGTCCCGCCTTACGATGCTTGATATTAGCCCACTTACTATGCCCAGCCATTGTCTCTCTCTAAAGAACCGTTAAATCAATCGGTCAATCCGCAGCCTGTTGGCGCTTATCGACTCAAGTTTATAAAATATGCGTCAATATAGAAACCAAGGTCGGTTCAACGCTATAAAAATCGGCTTGCTCACGAACAACCTGCCGGTCAACCACGCCGCCAAAACCGATCACGACGGCTCCCGCTTGCTTGGCTTCCATATCGGTTTTGCCGTCGCCGATCATAACCAGTGAGTCTTGCGCTTTAAGCAACCGCCTGCAAATCTCGGCTTTTCCGCCCGATCTTGCCAACGGCGAGTTCCGGTCATAATCGCGATAACTGCCGTCTTCATTGAAATAAATATCGACTGCGTGAACTTGGGCTTCAGACAAACCCAAGTACTTTGCCAACGGCAAAATAGCTTGCCTGATTCCGCCGCTGATAATATGCAGCTCTTTGTCCTGTGCGGCCAACGTCTCAAAAACTTCTTGAACGCCATCGACGATCTGTTCGATATATAAACCGGCAAGCCAGTCGATGCCGTCCCGATCCGGCCTTATTAACGATAAACGTTGTTCATAGACCGTTTCCAGCGGAACTTCGCCATTCATCGCCGCATCAGTCAATCTGGACATTTCTTCGCCCAAACCGACCCGTCCGGCGAGTTCGTCTATCCCTTCTATTTTGCTTAAGGTACTGTCGCAATCAAAGCAGATGACGTCAAAGCTCATAAGTTAATCTGGATAGCCTTATGCACGGCAGGTATATGACATAATTGCTGCAACAAATCTTCGGTTAAAGGCTCGGAAACACTGATAACCGCCATCGCTCTTTGCTGCACATCCGCTGTACCGACCTGCATTCTGGTAATATTAATATTAGCATTGCCCAGCACGCTGCTGATCGCCGATATAACACCTGGTTTATCATCATGCTGGGTCACCAACAAGGTGCCTACAGGTACCACTTCAATATCAAACTGGTCGATACAAACCAGGCGGGGATGACAGCCGCCCAACAGGGTTCCCGCTAACGTAATGGTCTGTCCCGCGCAATGCCCGGTAACCCGGATCAACGACAAATAATCCTGAGTTTCTTCGGTTTTCGATTCAATTAGAACAATGCCTTGACGTTTGGCGATATTTTCGGCATTAACCCGGTTTACCGGCGTAGAAAATTGTCCGCTTAATAAACCGATCAAGGCTGCGACTGAAACAGGCCGAGCCTCAACTTCCGCCGCCCTCCCCATTAACGCCACTTCTATTTTTTCTATCGGCTTGGTCGCCAGACCAACCAGCACTTTGCCGAGGATATTGGCCAACGTCACAAACTCGTGCGATTTTTTCAATTCTTCCGCAGACACTCTGGGCAAGTTTAAAGCGTTAACCGCTTCGCCAGTCTTTAAGAACGTGACCGCCTGCCGGGCAATTTCTACACTCACCGCCACTTGCGCTTCACTGGTAGATGCACCCAAATGCGGAGTAAAAACAATATTGTCCAATTCCAGCAACGGCGAATTGGCAGGCGGTTCATTTTCGTAAACATCAAGCGCCGCACCGGCTATTCGGCCGTTTTTCAACGCATCATACAGCGCCGCCTCGTCAATCAGGCCGCCTCTGGCACAGTTGATAATCATGGTCTCTTTTTTCATCATCGCCAGCTGAGCACTGCCGATAACATTGCGGGTTTTTTCAATCAAAGGGCAATGCAAGGTCAAATAGTCCGCCCGGGTCACCAGTTCATCCAGACTCACCGATTCAACACCCAGGTCTTCGAATATTTCAGGCGCAACAAAGGGATCATAAGCAATCACCTGCATTTTCAAGCCGAAACCACGCTGTGCGACAATCCGACCTATGGTGCCGAAACCGAGTATCGCCAGTGTTTTATGAGCGATTTCAGAGCCCATTAATTTGGAGCGCTCCCATTTTCCGGCCCGGACTGAGCGATCGGCAGTCGGCAAATGCCGACTCAACGACATCATATGTGCAATGGCCAATTCGGCAGTCGTTGTCGCATTGGCATCCGGCGTATTCATCACAATAATCCCCAGCTCCGTTGCTGCGGGTATATCGACATTGTCGACGCCAATACCGGCGCGGCCTATCAGCTTGAGGTTCTTTGCCGCTTGCAAAACTTTTTTTGTCACCTGCGTATCGCTACGAATCAACAACGCATCGTAATCGCCGATCAGGTTGCAAAGCTGATCCTCATTAAGCCCGGTCTCAATATGTATTTGTATGCCGGGCTGATCATTTAAATAATTGATGCCGGCTTCTGCTAATTTGTCGGAAATAAGGATTTTTTTCAAAGGAATGTACCGGAAAAAGGCTATACGTTAAAAATGGGTAGTTTAACAGGTTTACTCGCAGGGCACTTGTACCCTGCGGTTATAAATGACTTTTTACAATCTTCCTGACAACTTTAATAACTTAGCCCCCATGATAATAACCATCCGGAGAAGGTTTGCGTGTGGGTTTTGGCACCGGTTTCGCTATAGGTTTTTGAACCGGTGCTGGCGTCGATACAGGTGCTGCCGCGGGTATCGATGCTGACGCTTCCGCTTCCTCCAGTGGCGGCAAACGCTCATAAATTGCTATGGGCTCTCCGCTCTGCTCTTTAAGTGCTTTATTCAAAGATTGCTGGTCAAAATCAGGCAACTCCTGATTATTATTTTTTTGAATCAATCCCAGCGCTACGGCAAAGCGCTGATCCATCGTTGTTTCCTCTCCCTCCAGATCCGGATGCGCTTCTACATAAAGAACGTTGTCCAGCCAGCCAACCTTGATAGGCTGTTTGACAATATAAACCGGCGTTCCGACGGCAACCAAATCGTATAGTTCCTCGACATCCTTAGGATACATACGAACGCAGCCATGCGTTATCTGCATGCCTATACCGTTAATCTTATCAATATCGGTACCATGTATCCGATATTCTCCGGGCAAATCCAGATACAGTGCGCGAGTTCCCAGAGGATTATGCGGTCCCGGCGGCACAATAACCGGCAGAGGATCGCCATTTGCGGCATGCTCGCGCCTGATTGATTCGGGCGGATGCCATTCAGGATTCATGATTTTTCGAGCAACTTTAGTTTTACCCAGCGGTGTTTTCCAATCCTGTCTGCCGACGCCATGCGCATAAGACATGACCTGCTGAGGCGCCTGACCCTTTTTAGTCGGCGGATAATAATACATACGGTATTCGGAAATATTTAAAGTAATTCCGTTATGCGGCGAATCCGGCAAAATACGTTTGTTGGATAAACGAACAATTTCACCTTTTTTAACCAGCCAGCGATCAACATCAGGATTCAGTCTGACTATTTCCGTTTGTCCCAGAAGAAAGCGGCGCGCGACATCCAGCAAAGTCTCATTCTCATCTGCACGAGTTAAAGGCATACCGTCAGGATATTGAGTGATTACCGTATCACTACTATTTGCCGGCATTGCATAGGTCGTAGCATTTGCATGACCGCCAATGACTGATAGTAAGATAGTAAAAGCAAGTAGTACACGAATGTTCATTGCGATAAGTTTCCTGGAAAACATAATATAAAAAATAATAACAGTTCTTCAACAACCAACGTTGTTTACTAAAATATAGATACAGATTTATCCATGCCTACAGACAATCCCCAGGCAATTACTCAAGATCCGCCTACCTAAAAAAACTGATTATATTATCATGCCAGACCGACTCACGCATAATTTTGCTGATTTCATAGACTTGTTTTGGGGATTATCGCTATTACCCCTATAATTCAGCGAATACAACACTTTAGCATCATCTCATTTCAGCCAAATAACAACAAGAGCTCCAGATGTCCCTACAAATTTTTCGCAGCAAACACGTTACTTCCGATGATGACACAGGCAGCGGCCTTAAGCGTTGCCTGTCTAAATGGGATCTGGCCTTTCTCGGCATAGGCGCAATTATCGGCACCGGCATTTTCGTCCTAACCGGAGTCGCCGCCTCCACTCAATCCGGGCCTGCCGTGATAGTGTCATTTGTCATTGCCGGATTTGCCTGCGCTTTTGCCGCCTTGTCTTATGCTGAATTATCCGCCTCAGTCGGCGGCTGCGGCAGCGCCTATGGTTACAGCTATGTTGCTTTCGGTGAAATATTTGCCTTTATTATCGGTTGGGACTTGTTGCTGGAATACAGTCTTGCGGTAGCGACTGTCGCCAATGGCTGGGCCGGCTATTTTAATAACGCGCTAACAGCCATTGGCATGCCGTTACCGGAGGTGCTGACCAAAGCGCCCAAGCTCGGCGGGCTGATCAACTTACCGGCAACCGGCATCATTTTGATACTGATGCAGCTTTTGATTATGGGCGTAAAGCACAGCGCTAAAGTCAATAATGCGATGGTCTTTATTAAACTGCTGACCATCACTGTTTTTATCGCCGTTGCTGTATTTAATGTCCACCCGGAAAACTGGCATCCATTCATGCCGTTCGGCTGGTTCCAAACCCTGCCTGACGGTAAAACCACCGGCGTACTGGCTGGCGCATCATTGGTATTTTTCGCCTACGTCGGCTTCGATGCGGTGTCCACCGCCGCCGAGGAAGCCCGCGATCCGCAACGCGACCTGCCTTTCGGCATCGTCACCTCGCTGGGCTTTTGCACTGTAATCTATATTCTGGTATCCGGCCTGCTGACCGGCGTTGTCAACTATACTGAACTCAACGTATCCTCGCCAGTCGCTCACGCGCTGAACCTGCTCGGCTACAACTGGGCATCGGCGCTAATCTCAACCGGTGTTATTGCCGGCCTCACGACTGTAATGCTGGTGCTGTATTACGGACTGACCCGTATCATCTTCGCGATGTCCCGTGACGGCCTGCTCTCACCGTTCTTTAGCGAAGTGAATCCTAAAACCCAAACCCCGGTTCGCGTCATCGTACTGTGCGGTATCATCATGGCGATAGCCGCAGGCTTCATTCCACTCGGCGATCTGGCCGAATTGGTTAATATCGGTACTTTGGCCGCCTTTGTGCTGGTCTGTTTAGGCGTATTGGTGCTGCGCATCACCAAGCCGGACATGAAACGCCCGTTCCGCTCGCCGTTCAGCCCTTTATTTCCAGTGCTTGGCATGTTGTCCTGTACCGCGCTGATGGCATTTTTACCTGCACTCACTTGGCTGCGCTTTGTGATCTGGCTGGTTATTGGCTTGATTATTTATTTTTCTTATTCTGTGCGGCACAGTAAGCTGGCAAATACTAAGTAAGGGTACGAATGTGTATTTTTCGCCATTTATATAACATTCCCTGAAAAAGATTGAGGCGATCTGGTACCTATATTTTCGGCCGAACAAACACACCTGGTTCAGGGCCATATTTTCAGATGATGCCGTATCCAATTCGTACATCATCGGCCCTCAGCCGAAAAAATGAGGTTCATCTCCCGTTCCAACATTGAGCTTAACCTCATGTCCGAGCTGGCATCACGCATAAGGCCATGGAAGGCGGCTAAACTTAAACTTCGTTATTCCACTACACTCAATCAAAAGGAGTGCCTGTAAAATGAAACTCGATTTAGAAAACAAAGTTGCCTTGGTCACAGCCTCTTCTCGAGGCATAGGCCTTGAAATTGCCCGCTCGCTGGCTGCCGAAGGCGCCCGCGTGGTTATCAATGGCCGCACGCAAGTAAGCGTGGAAAAAGCCATAGCTGATGTACGTACAAGTCATCCAGATGCCGACTTGCTGTCGTTGATCGCCGATACGGGAACCGAAGCGGGCTGCGCCCAAACAATCCTCCAATTGTCCAAAGTTGATATCCTCGTCAATAATCTTGGTATTTATGAAGCTATCGGTTTTTTTGACGAGACCGATGAAGCCTGGCGCAAACTTTTTGAGATCAATATCATGAGCGGTGTGCGTTTGGCCCGCCACTATTTACGCGGCATGCTAGACCAAGGTTCCGGACGGATTGTGTTCATTTCGAGTGAATCGGGCGTTAGTCCTGCTCCTGAAATGGCCCATTACAGTGCCACTAAAACCATGCAACTGGGTATTTCACGCTCTCTGGCAGAATTGACTAAGGGAACACAGGTGACGGTGAATGCAGTACTCCCTGGACCTACGCGCACCGAAAGCGTCGAAAAGTTTATTCACGACATATTCCCCGGTCTCCCAATGACCGAGGCCGAACTCCGTTTCATAAGAGAGAACCGGCCAACTTCCCTTATTGGTCGTCTTATCAATCCGAAAGAAATCGGCGATATCGTGGCTTTCGTTTGTAGCGCCCGAGCAGCGGTAATCAATGGCTCCTGTATCCGTGCAGAAGGTGGTCTTGTTCGTAGCGTCTTTTGACCCGAACTATACAGTCACTTGGTTTGGCTTTGCTCTGAGTCTAATATTGAGTTCCACCCGATCCGCTGTTTTTCAGTCCTTTCGCCAGGATGTTTGATGGGAGATAAGTTTCTTCGCTAGGCAGCATTGCACCGTTCGCATGACTACTTTTCAAATCAGGAGAAACCATGATTACTATTATTCGCTTCACCACTCTCATGCTTGTAGCACTGGGACTAGTGCCCGGAGCTGCTCATCTGATGGAGATGCCGGTTAAAATGAGCTATACACCGGAACTATACGCCGTAGTCACCAGCACTTTGTATGCTCTCTTCGGGTCCGTTGGCGCGGGCATCCAGATTGGAGCGTTGCTGAGCGCAACCCTGGTTTCGTATCTCTCCCGTAAATTGGCGAGATCTCGACTTGTTCTGTTCGGCGCTCTATCACTGGGTATGTCTTTGGCCCTTTGGGGAGCAGTCGTAGCGCCAGTGAATGCGGAATGGGCGCATGTCACCCAAACTGCATCGGAGCCGCTGGCAAATGCATATTCTCGGCTTCGCGCTCGATGGGAATACGGGCATGCTATAGCGTTCCTCGCTTGGCTGTCTGGCTATTGTTTCCTGCAGATATCCGTGCTAAGTGAACTTGCAGCCAAACAGAGTAGAAAGAATGCGGACTAATCCTCTTCTTTAGTAGGATTCTCTACCGACTTCACACGCCCATATCAATAATTATTCAATTCAAAAACAATCTTTATACGCCAAGCTTATTGCCCATGGGAGACGCCTGAAAGCCATGAAGACAGCGAATCTGTCAATTTAGCAAATTTCAGTCAAAAAAAAACCCAAGCTTATGGGGCTTGGGTTTTTAGGATAAGAGCTTGGCGATTCCCTACTTTCGCATGGCAAACTGCCACACTATCATCGGCGCTAAACGGTTTCACTTCCGAGTTCGGGATGGGATCGGGTGGTTCACGTTCGCTA
>Ga0208122_100208_pt1 | contig 19542 bp, 6 predicted proteins | sample LakWasMe80_HOW10_2_FD_183906 | JGI IMG/M metagenome (GOLD analysis project Ga0208122, IMG submission 183906) | Freshwater sediment methanotrophic microbial communities from Lake Washington under simulated oxygen tension - Sediment Metagenome... | ecosystem: Environmental > Aquatic > Freshwater >...
GGTTTTTTATTTTCATCCAAATATTGATAGTCGCCGGTTGCTAAGTAACTTTTTCTACCAAAAATATTTGCTGTTACATTTCTAATGTTGTGGTATTTTGTAACAGTATTAGCCATGATAATGGAATTTTTTAAGGTATCCATAACTGCATTTTTGTGAATGATAACTTTACCTGAATCTGGATACAATCTCGCATCCGCAACATTTATAAAAGGCACATTAATACAAGAAATAATGTATTTACGAAGGTTATATTTTGCAGCTGGAGCTAAAAACCTTAAGGAATCTTGCTTTGGATGTACAGAAATAAATTGAGGACCTTCTAAATCTAGGGCATTTTCAACACTTCCATCTAGTTTTTTATTCTCATCACCTAATTGAATTTCTTCCGTATCCATAAACCACTTAAATCGCTCCATGTAGGCGATGTATTGGTTTTTTGGAAATCTAACAATTGATGCATTTCCATTAGCCACAAATTCCCCTACACGTTTATCTAAGTCCATCTTGGCGTTAACATTATCTGAGGCAAAAGTTAAACCTTCTTCTCCAATGGCTTTTAAGTGAAAGTTTGCTGTATCAGAAAAATACTGGTGTTGCTTAAATAAAATATTCACAGCTTCAATATCAGCTTTTACCATATCAACAACACCGTTTCCGTGAAGTTCTTGAGGGCTTAATGAATAGCGCCCTTTAAACGTACATTTATTGTTATATGTTTTAAATGGACTTGCTTTATCAGAGGCCAGCATCAAATCTTTATATGGAACCCAATGAACATAAACAGTATCGCCATGCACTTGAGGAAACTCAATTGGATCAATCTGTTCCTTGATGTCAAATGAAGTAGCCAAAGTATTCATACTATCCGGAAAGAAAATAAAATCTTTGGATTTGGTAGTAGAAGTAATAAAATTTAAATCTCCATCAGCTCTTAGCCCTTTATTACTTAATCTGATTTCATTTTCAAATTTAGCCTTACCACCATAAACCTGAAATCCGCCAGGAGGTGTACTTCTTACAAATCCTAATGAATAATCTTTTTGTAATTTTAGTTGTTCTCTAAATGTTGGAAAGATACCCGCGGATGAAAATTCGCCTTCAAATACTAAACCTTCATTTCTAAAGTTATCCAAGCTGTCCATAGTAAACGGATCGAGCTTGTAATAAAATTTATTTCTGTCGTACACGCCTTTAAAAATTGATTTTTTATCATAAAAGGTATAACTTTCTTTAAAGCTTTGAAATTGAGGGAAAGTAGGGGCTTTGCCATGACCACTATGATTTTTAGGCGCATCAATTCTTAATTCTCCATTTAAATTTTCAATAACGGTTTGTACTCTTCTAAAAGGGTAATTCCCATTAATATCAGGTTCTCCAGAAACAACGTAAATTCTGCACGAATCGATAGTTTTCATTTTTAATTTAAACATGTCGTAATCAAAAACAAAATCTTTTCCATGAAATTCAAATTTACCAGAAGCCACAGTTCCTGAAAAATCGATAGTTCTGTTTTTCTTTAGAACTAATTCATTACGTTTCGGAAAAATGAAAACTTTTTGAGTATCACTTAATAAAATATTTTCTACTCCTCTTATGGTAATATCAAAAGAGTTGTTGATTAAACTCATAGTTGCATTATTTTGGTTAGGAGCACGTTTTCGATACTCTTCAGAGAAATACGAATGTATGGTTAAGACATCGTAATCTTTTTCATGTTTCAGGTTTTTTATATAGTCAAATAATCTTGGTTTAATGGTTACTATATCTGTTTCAGGCTCATAATAAACTAACCCAAAAATGGCCATCTTAAATATAATTGGTCTTAAATCAACCGCTAAATATTTTATATATTTTGCAAAATCAACTACGGTAAAAGATAATGTGTTGCCATTATTGTTATAGTAATCATTCATTTTTTGAACTGGACTAACTGTTTCTTGTCCTTTAATGGCCTCTAGTCTTCCTTTCGAAAAGAAATCTTGAGATTCAAAAAAGGCTTCACCTTGAGTGTTATTTGGCAAGAAATTAAATTCAATTTTTGGTTCATCAGTTTTCCAAACAAGTTGCTCAAAGTACATATCTACTTTATGAAATGTATTGAAATAAGGCGATTTCTCTAACCCATCATCAGTTCTCAAAAGAGTTACGGTCTTTTTTTCAACTTGATAAACAAAACTTAATCCTGGATGAATAATAGAATCTTTTTCTAAATAAAATTTAACAGCGGCGGGTTTTGCATTTATTTTTTCTTTTGTCATTGAAAAAGAACGAGCAGAAATTTCTAAAAACTTAGCGTTATTTCTTTTAAATAAAAGCTTTGCAGGATTTTGAGCATTTCCTGACCCTACAAATTTATTTCCACGCATGCCAAAACCTCCATCATAATCAACATCAGGATAAATGTTTTTTACGACTAATCGTTTACTGTAAGAGTCAAAACGAGGGTAGGTGGGATCACCGTTTTCCGTTACAATTTTATCCGTTACTCGCCCTTTTTGAGGTACGTCAAAGTATTGTTTTCCTACAAAAGTTGCTGAGTCGGAGGTATAGCCTCCCGTTTTACAATCCAAATTTACTCTAATTAAATCAGCGTATACATCATCTCCTACACCAGTTCTTTTCCAACTTAATCTCCCTCCTTTACCCACAAATTTTCCCCAAGAAGGATAATATATACCCTGAATATTTTCAATAGAGATAGAGTCGCCACGAGGGCTTGCGCCAATTAATGTGAATTTTGGAAAAATCACTTTAGGTATAGAGTCAAATTCAAATTTGTAATTAGTTTCTTGACTTCTGTATGTGTAGGTAGGTGACTTATAAAATACGTTATCAGCAAATATATTTTCACTCATTTCAAGATATTCACTAAAGTTTTTTAGGTTTTTTGAATTGAAGATTTTCTCAATACATAATTGCCAATTATCAAAAACTTCTGGATTTTGTTTAGAATCAATAAAATTTACAACAGAATTTAAATAGGTTATAAAATAAGGGTATGGTTTCAGTTTGCGTTGAAGCATAGCGTTACTTGTTTTATATACAGAGGCTCTGTATTTGCTTGAAAAATCAGGTGATTTCCATATTTTTTGAAAATTCAAAACATACTCTTCAGCGTCTTTTTTATTGGCAGAATTATCATAAAAATAATCATTCAATTCTTTTATATATTTCACAGAGTCAGAGCTGAATTGAGTTATTTTTTGTGCATTAGCAAAGTGTGTAGCTAATAGAAGTAATGAGGCAAGTGCTATTTTTTTAATCATAAAAGTCGTTTCTTATCACTCAAATATATCGATAGGAATCAATAAATGTTACACATTTTACAAACAAATAGTTAAACATTATAAAGTCGTAAGTATGAATTAAACGCGTTACTTTTTTCAACTTTTCCAAAAATCCTTACTTTTATCAAAAACTATTCACTTTTTTAATACATAAAATTTTATGCCTTCATTTGATATAACTAGTAAAGCCGACCCTCAAACACTTGATAATGCTATTAATGTAGCAAAAAAAGAAATCTTAAATCGTTTTGATTTTCGTGATTCAAAAAGCGAAGTAGAGTTAAATAAAAAAGATTTAGTAATTAGTATCGTAACAGAACACGATATGCGATTAACTGCTATTATTGATGCTATTCATAGTCGAATGATAAAACAAGGCTTAGATCCTAGATGCTTAGATGAAAGTAAAGCACATTATCCGTCAGGAATGGTAATAAAAAAAGAGATTAAAATCCGTCAGGGCATTGAAAAGGAAGCTTGTAAAAAAATTTTAAAAGACATAAAAGACAGTAAGCTAAAAGTTACTGCTCAAATCATGGATGATATCATAAGAGTGTCTGGCAAGAGCATCAACGATTTACAGGCTGTTATTGCTCTTTGCAGAAAAGGAGATTATGAGATCCCATTACAATTTATAAATATGAAATAGATTTAATGTAATGTTTATTTAGTAATAATTCAATCTGAAATTTTGTGTTTTTTATAAAAACAGCCAATTTAGCTAGTTGATAAACTATTTTTAATGAAAAATAATTATCAGAAAATCAATGCTTTACAACGAATATTTAAATCATTCAAAAAAACATTAAAAAAGTTCTTGTAAGTAACTAAAAGATTATTACATTTGCAGCCCGTTATTTGAGGTTGTAAAGTTGAAGAGGAGAGAGAGAAAAGTTTATTTAAAAAAAAGATTAAATTTTTTTAAAATAAATTTGGTGGTTAGAAAAAGAGTATGTACTTTTGCAGCCCGCAAATGAAAATAGCGGACGTTCATTAAGAGATTTATTAGTAATTAGCTTTCGAGCGAATAGACTAAAAGATATATTAGGTCAATTTATTGATCGAGTTCTTTGAAAAAATTGAAACCAAAAAATGTAGCAGATAACTCTAAATAAGGAGTGTACATCTGAAGTTGTGGATAAGTGATTTGAAGCAACATAAATACATGCTAGACCCTGAACAGACATTCCTAGATATGAATATCTAGATCAAATTACTTTTACAATGGAGAGTTTGATCCTGGCTCAGGATGAACGCTAGCGGCAGGCTTAATACATGCAAGTCGAGGGGCAGCACGAATAGCAATATTTGGTGGCGACCGGCGCACGGGTGCGTAACACGTATACAACCTACCTATAACAGGGGGATAGCCTTTCGAAAGAGAGATTAATACCCCGTAATAAATTGAGTGGCATCACTTGATTTTGAAAGCTCCGGCGGTTATAGATGGGTATGCGTCTGATTAGCTAGTTGGTGAGGTAATGGCTCACCAAGGCGACGATCAGTAGGGGATCTGAGAGGACTAACCCCCACACTGGTACTGAGACACGGACCAGACTCCTACGGGAGGCAGCAGTAAGGAATATTGGTCAATGGAGGCAACTCTGAACCAGCCATGCCGCGTGCAGGATGACGGCCCTATGGGTTGTAAACTGCTTTTGTACCAGAGAAAACCCCAGTACGTGTACTGGGTTGATAGTATGGTAAGAATAAGCATCGGCTAACTTCGTGCCAGCAGCCGCGGTAAGACGAAGGATGCAAGCGTTATCCGGATTCATTGGGTTTAAAGGGTGCGTAGGCGGACTTGTAAGTCAGTGGTGAAATCTCTCAGCTTAACTGAGAAACTGCCATTGATACTGCAGGTCTAGAGTATAGATGACGTTGGCGGAATATGACATGTAGTGGTGAAATACTTAGATATGTCATAGAACACCGATTGCGAAGGCAGCTAACGAAACTATAACTGACGCTGAGGCACGAAAGTGCGGGGATCAAACAGGATTAGATACCCTGGTAGTCCGCACCGTAAACGATGATTACTCGTTGTTGGCGATATGACAGTCAGCGACCAAGCGAAAGCGATAAGTAATCCACCTGGGGAGTACGCCGGCAACGGTGAAACTCAAAGGAATTGACGGGGGCCCGCACAAGCGGAGGAGCATGTGGTTTAATTCGATGATACGCGAGGAACCTTACCTGGGCTTGAAAGTTAGCGACCGGTCCTGAAAGGGATCTTCCAGCAATGGCGCGAAACTAGGTGCTGCATGGCTGTCGTCAGCTCGTGCCGTGAGGTGTTGGGTTAAGTCCCGCAACGAGCGCAACCCCTATTGTTAGTTACCAGCGAGTAATGTCGGGAACTCTAACGAAACTGCCCGTGCAAACGGTGAGGAAGGTGGGGACGACGTCAAGTCATCACGGCCCTTACGTCCAGGGCTACACACGTGCTACAATGGTCGGTACAACGGGCAGCTACACAGCGATGTGATGCTAATCTCTAAAAACCGATCTCAGTTCGGATTGAAGTCTGCAACTCGACTTCATGAAGCTGGATTCGCTAGTAATCGCGCATCAGCAATGGCGCGGTGAATACGTTCCCGGGCCTTGTACACACCGCCCGTCAAACAATGGAAGTTGAGGGTATCTAAAGTCGGTAGCTGTAAGGCGCTGCCTAGGGTAAACTTGATAACTGGTGTTAAGTCGTAACAAGGTAGCCGTACCGGAAGGTGCGGCTGGAATACCTCCTTTCTGGAGAAGCGTCTAGCGCTAAATGTAACAGATAGAAACTCTTTTAGAAGGGTTACTGCTATTTTTTTGGAATCAATTTATTAACTGGAATTAAAAAAACAAAACCCAAAAACGAGCCAAGTGGCTTTAACTATGAGGTGAAAGGATAAGTTTAAAGTTTGAAGTTCAACATTTAAAGTTCGAGAGGACTAAAACTGAAAACGACAAACTGAGAACTAAAATAGTCCCGTAGCTCAGTTGGTTAGAGCACTACACTGATAATGTAGGGGTCAGCGGTTCAAATCCGCTCGGGACTACTTAACAAACTCGACATTTTGGGGGATTAGCTCAGCTGGCTAGAGCACCTGCCTTGCACGCAGGGGGTCAACGGTTCGAATCCGTTATTCTCCACATTTTAATTCGTAATTCTGAATTCTAAATTCGTAATTATGAAACCAGTTCTTTGACATATTGAGAAAGACACGAGAGCAGAACAGTGATGTTTTGTGATCAAATTAAACAAGAAATAAATATTATGATGCGTTAAGCATAACATAAGAAAGTAAATAAGGGCGCATGGAGGATGCCTTGGCTCTTGGAGGCGAAGAAGGACGTGATAAGCTGCGATAAGCTAGGGGGAGAGGCAAATACTCATTATATCCCTAGATTTCCGAATGGGACAACCCAGTATACTGAAGGTATATTATCCATCGATAAGATGAGAAGCAAACCCGCTGAACTGAAACATCTAAGTAGGCGGAGGAGGAGAAAATAAATAATGATTCCGTAAGTAGTGGCGAGCGAACGCGGAACAGCCCAAACCAGTGTTGTTACGGCAACACTGGGGTTATAGGACTACAATGTGGACTTATATTTTATAGTGGAACAGGTTTGGAAAGGCCGATCAAAGAGGGTGATAATCCCGTACACGACATAGAATATATACCTAGTAGTATCCTGAGTACTGCGGGGTCGGAGACGCCCTGTAGGAATTTGCCGGCACCATCCGGTAAGGCTAAATACTCCCAAGAGACCGATAGTGAACTAGTACTGTGAAGGAAAGGTGAAAAGAACCGTGAACAACGGAGTGAAATAGAACCTGAAACCATGCGCTTACAAGCGGTCGGAGCCCTTAAGTGGGGTGACGGCGTGCCTTTTGTATAATGAGCCTACGAGTTACTCTTCATTGGCAAGGTTAAGAACTTAAGGTTCGTCAACCGCAGCGAAAGCGAGTCTGAATAGGGCGTATAGTCAGTGGAGGTAGACGCGAAACCTTGTGATCTACCCATGGGCAGGATGAAGCTCCGATAACACGGAGTGGAGGTCCGAACCGATAAGCGTTGAAAAGCTTCCGGATGACCTGTGGGTAGGGGTGAAAGGCTAATCAAACTAGGAAATAGCTCGTACTCCCCGAAATGCCTTTAGGGGCAGCGTGGTGGTAAAGTTTTATAGAGGTAGAGCTACTGATTGGATGCGGGGGAAGCGATTCCTACCAAGTCCTGACAAACTCCGAATGCTATAAAATATACACTGCAGTGAGCCATTGGGTGCTAAGGTCCAATGACGAAAGAGAGAGAACTCAGACCAACAGCTAAGGTCCCCAAATCTATTCTAAGTTGATATAACGTGGTGCGACTGCATTGACAGCCAGGATGTTTGCTTGGAAGCAGCCATTCATTTAAAGAGTGCGTAACAGCTCACTGGTCGAGCGGTCGTGCGTGGACGATACTCGGGCATCAAGAATAGTACCGAAGCTTTGGACTTAAATTTATTTAAGTGGTAGGGGAGCATTCTAACTGCGTAGAAGAAGTTGCGTGAGCGCTATTGGAGCGGTTAGAAAAGCAAATGTAGGCATAAGTAACGATAAAACAGGCGAGAAACCTGTTCGCCGATAGACTAAGGTTTCCTGAACAACGATAATCGGTTCAGGGTCAGTCGGGACCTAAGGCGAAGCCGAAGGGCGTAGTCGATGGACAACTGGTTAATATTCCAGTACTTGTATTACTGCGATGGAGAGACGCAGGCGCGTAAGGTCAGCGAACTGACGGAATAGTTCGTTTAAGTGCGTAGGTTTAGGTTATGTAGGCAAATCCGCATAGCTTCTGAAACATGAAAGTACCCAGAGTCGTCAGACAACGGGATTGACCCCAAGCATACTGCCAAGAAAATCTTCTAAGCTTCAGGTAAATACAACCCGTACCGCAAACCGACACAGGTAGTCAAGTAGAATATACTAAGGCGCTCGAGTGATCCGCGGCTAAGGAACTAGGCAAATTAACCCTGTAACTTCGGGAAAAAGGGTGCCCCCTAGCAATAGGGGGCCGCAGAGAAATGGCGGTGGCGACTGTTTAACAAAAACACAGGGCTTTGCAAAACTGAAAGGTGAAGTATAAGGCCTGACACCTGCCCGGTGCCGGAAGGTTAAGAGGAGAGGTTAGCGTAAGCGAAGCTTTGAATTGAAGCCCCGGTAAACGGCGGCCGTAACTATAACGGTCCTAAGGTAGCGAAATTCCTTGTCGGGTAAGTTCCGACCTGCACGAATGGTGTAACGATCTCCGCACTGTCTCAGCCGCGAGCTCGGTGAAATTGTGGTATCAGTGAAGACGCTGATTACCCGCAACGGGACGGAAAGACCCCATGCACCTTTACTATAGTTTAACATTGATTTCGGGTAAGTGATGTGTAGGATAGGTGGGAGACTGTGAAGCGGGCACGCTAGTGTTTGTGGAGTCAACGTTGAAATACCACCCTTTACTTACTTGGAGTCTAACTCCCCATGGGAGGACATTGTTTGATGGGTAGTTTGACTGGGGTGGTCGCCTCCGAAAGGGTATCGGAGGCTTTCAAAGGTTCCCTCAGTACGCTTGGTAACCGTACGTAGAGCGCAATAGCATAAGGGAGCTTGACTGTGAGACCGACAAGTCGAGCAGGTACGAAAGTAGGATATAGTGATCCGGTGGTTCCGCATGGAAGGGCCATCGCTCATAGGATAAAAGGTACGCTGGGGATAACAGGCTGATCCTTCCCAAGAGCTCATATCGACGGGAGGGTTTGGCACCTCGATGTCGGCTCGTCACATCCTGGGGCTGGAGAAGGTCCCAAGGGTTCGGCTGTTCGCCGATTAAAGTGGCACGCGAGCTGGGTTCAGAACGTCGTGAGACAGTTCGGTCCCTATCTGTTGTGGGCGTTAGAGAATTGAGAGGCGCTGACTCTAGTACGAGAGGACCGAGTCGGACATACCGCTAGTGTACCAGTTGTTTCGCCAGAGGCATCGCTGGGTAGCTATGTGTGGATGAGATAAGCGCTGAAAGCATCTAAGTGCGAAACTCACCTCAAGATTAGTTCTCTTTATAAGGGTCGTCAAAGACTATGACGTTGATAGGTTATAGGTGTAAAGGCAGCAATGTCAAAGCCGAGTAATACTAATTACCCGTAAGCTTTCTGTTATGCGCATCCAATATTTTTTCTTTTTAAGGCGATAAACTCGTGTCTTTTTTCAAATATGTACTTTAGTTTAAAGTTTAAAATTGAAAGTTCAAAATTTAAGATAACATCTTAATCTTGAACCTTGAATTTTCAACCTTGAATCTAATGATCCCTTTATGGCGTCTATAGCGGTGGGGATCACCTCTTCCCATTCCGAACAGAGAAGTTAAGCCCACCAGCGCAGATGGTACTTGGTCTAAAACCTGGGAGAGTATGTCGATGCCAATTTTACAAATAAACCCCTTCTATTAATTTAGTAGGGGTTTTTTGTTTTGTATACCTTTTTTATTTAACTCTTTCTGCCGACAGGCAGTCGTACAGAGCGCTGAGATTTTTACGCAAAGAACGCTGAGAGTTTTGTATACTATTAAAAAACTCTAGATTAAAAGTTTTATTTTAGATTGATAATTGATTTGCGTGAGGGATAGATACGAAAAGCCCACAGCTACGAGGTACGAGGAGCGAGGACTTGTAGTGAATAGCCCGACCCTGCCTGTTCTTTGGCGGGGGCACGCCCAAAAAATATTTATTTTTATTTAGATTAAAAGAAAACGCCGTCAGGATATTTTTCTAACGGCGTTTTAATTGTATAGTTTCTAGATCATCACTTCAGTTCTCTACTTAGCTCGGAATGATAATAAATAATTACGTGAGATTGCTTCGTTGTACCTCCTCGCAATGACGCTATTTCTCCAATGCTTCCTTCACTAACTGATTAGCCATTTTAGGATCAGCTTTGCCTTTACCCATCTTCATCACTTCGCCAACAAATAAACCTAATAAACTAGTTTTACCGTTTTTGTATTCTGTAATTTTTTCAGGATATTTTGCTAAAGCTTGATCCACTAATTCTTGTAAAGCGCCATTATCATTGCTTTGTATAATATCTAAACGTTGTGCAATACTTAATGGTGCTTCATCCAAGTTTAGCATTAATTCTGGAAATAATTTTTGTGTAGCGGCTGCGTTACTAATTTTCCCTTCGTCTATTAATGCAATTAAATCGGCAATGGTTTTTGGTTTTACTTTAAATTGTTCAATGGCAATGGCGTTTTCGTTAAGGTAAGATTTAATACTTCCCATCATCCAGTTAGCCGCTGCTTTATAGTTTTTAGTGAAAGTAACTAATTCATTAAAATATAAAGCTAAGCCTTTTAAATCAGTTAAGTTAAGAGCATCATATTCTGATAGACCAAATTCTTTTGTAAATTTCTTCAATAAATCGTTTGGTAATTCAGGCATGTGCGCCTTTACGGTATTGATGTATTCTTGTGTAATAAATACAGGTTGTAAATCTGGCTCCGGAAAATAACGGTAATCATTCGCGTTTTCTTTACTTCTTAAAGCAAATGTAGAGCCATCGGTTGCATTGAAACTACGGGTTTCTCCGGCTATATCTTCACCTGCTTCTAATAAATCAATTTGACGTTTAATTTCAAAATCAATAGCACGTTGTACATTACGGAAAGAGTTCATGTTTTTTACCTCTACTTTTTTTCCGTATTCTTTGGCGTCTTTCAACATCACAGAAACGTTCGCGTCGCAACGTAATGAACCTTCTTCCATGTTTCCATCACAAATATCTAAGTAACGTACTAGTTTTTTTACTTCTGTTAAATACACATAAGCTTCGTCGCTTTGTTACAATTTCTAATAAAGGAGTGCCAGCGCGATTTAAATCAATTAATGATTCAAATGGATCAATGTCATGCATACTTTTACCTGCATCTTCTTCCATGTGAATACGCGTTAAATTAATGCGTTTCTCCGTTCCATCTTTTAATTTTACATCCACATAACCACCTGTGCAAATAGGAGTTTTGTCTTGTGTAATTTGGTAGCCTTTTGGTAAATCGGCATAAAAATAATTTTTACGAGCAAACTGATTTTCTTCGCGAATAGTTGAATGTGTTGCAATGCCTAATTTTACAGCGAATTCAATGGCGCTTTTATTTACTTTTGGTAAAGTGCCAGGATGGCCTAAAGTAATAACACTCACATTAGTGTTTGGCATAGCGCCATACTCAGCTACATCATTACTGTACATTTTTGTTTTGGTTAATAATTGAATGTGGCATTCTAAACCAATGACTGCTTTATATTTATCGTAAACGGACATGTTGTTATTTAAGAATTAAGATTTAAGAATTTAGAAGTGTGTTCACTCAAAAATTCAGAGTTTAAAGATAAGGATTTTTGGTTTATAAAAATGGAACGCAGATGACGCGGATTTAGCAGATTTTCGCTGATTTTTTATCTTTTTGATGAGTCTAATCTTCATTTTTACGTTATATTTATCCTCCCAAACTACATTTTTTGATACCTAAATTAACCATAGATAAAATTATTGACGCAGCTCGAGTAGAGGACGTGATTGGTGATTTTATTACCTTAAAAAAACGTGGCGCTAATTTATTGGGTCTTTGTCCTTTTCATGGTGAGAAATCGCCTTCGTTCACGGTATCACCAGCCAAAGGTATTTACAAATGTTTTGGTTGTGGCAAATCTGGCACGGCAGTTAATTTTATCATGGATTTAGAGAGTTTATCTTATCCAGAAGCCCTACGTTATTTAGCTAATAAATATAGCATTGAAGTAATTGAGAAAGAAGTTAGTGTAGAAGAAAGAGCGCAGCAAAACGAAAAAGAAAGTTTATACATTGTGATGCAATATGCACAAAAGTATTATGCTGATTTATTGATGAATGATGATATGGGTCGTTCGATTGGCTTAGGATATTTCAAAGAAAGAGGGTTTTCGCAAGCTACGATTGATAAGTTTAATTTAGGATATAGTTCGGAAGAAAGAAGACGATTTTCCGAAACAGCAGTGAAGAATGGCTACAAGCCTGAGTATTTGGTAAAGACCGGCATGTCGATTTTATCCAATAATCATGTGGAGGGAAGTTCGATTACTGAGAAAGATATTTTTGATAGATACACAGGTCGTGTGATGTTTCCAATTCATAATATATCTGGAAAGGTTATTGGTTTTGGTGGACGTATTTTAACGAGTGATAAAAAGCTAGCGAAGTATATTAACTCGCCACAAACAGATATTTACGATAAGAGTAAAACGCTGTATGGTTTGTTTCAAGCAAAGAAAACTATTATACAAGAAGATACTTGCTATTTAGTAGAAGGTTATACGGATGTAATTTCCATGCATCAATCAGGTATCGAAAATGTAGTGGCGTCTTCTGGAACATCTTTAACAGTTGAACAAATCAAATTAATTCATCGTTTCACTAAAAATATTACCATTTTATATGATGGTGATGTGGCTGGTATTAAAGCAAGTTTTAGAGGAATTGATTTGATTTTAGAAGAGGGGATGAATGTAAGAGTATTGTTGTTTCCGGATGGAGATGATCCGGACTCTTACAGTAAAAAAGTAACCAACGAAGAGTTTAAAGAGTTTATAAAAAATAATAGTAAAGATTTTATTGCTTTTAAAACGAGCTTGCTTTACAAAGAAGTTGAGCACGATCCTATTAAACGTGCAGAATTGATTAAAGATATTGTTGAGAGTATTTCTGTTATACCAGATGCGATTAATCGTTCGGTGTATGTGAAAGAATGTTCGCGAATTATGGACATTAGCGAGCAGGTTTTGCAGATTGAGATTAATAAACTGATTCGTAAAAAAACAGGGAAAGCAGCACCTTCAACACAAAAAGATAATCAGCAACAAGGTCAAGGAAATTATCCCATTGATGAAATGCCTCCTGAGGCTTATTTAGAGGAAGAAGCTCCTAAGGATTTAGTGTTGGATAGTGAGGAGAAGGAATTGTTGCGTATGATGATGCAATACGGAAACGTATTGGTGGATGTAGAAGCAGAAGATACTGATAACACACAGCAATCGTTTCAACTAACGGTTTGTGAGTTTGTGATTTTTGAATTATGGCGAGATGAATTGCAATTCATTAATCCTATTCATCAAATGGTATTAGATGAGTTTCATCATGAGTTAGAGAAAGGAAATATTCCAACGTTACAAACCTTTATTCATCATGCTAATCCAGCAGTAGCTCAAGTAGCTATTGATTTTGCATCCTTTTCGGATTCGGTGAGTTATAAGTGGGAAAAATTTGGTGTCAATGTTCCTCAAGAAATTCATTTCATTAAAAAAGGGATAGAACACCAACTATTTAGTTTAAAAGAAAAACGCCTGAATCAAATATTAAAAGATGCTAAGGAATTGATTAAAACAGCTGATCCATTTGAAAACAAAAACGTTTACGAATTTGTGATTATGCTCGAAAATCAGAAAAAACGCGTGAATAAAATATTAGGAAGAACTATTATTAAATAGGAATGAGTGAGCGATTTGCATCTAAAAGTTGTAAAGCTTAAATTTATCTTTCTTGAAATCAATTAACTACATATTATAATTTTTCTTTTTGCCACCATTCATGTATTTGGACAGGTTGATATTAAATATTTAAAAGCCTATAATCATCAGATTTGTGATTTAATTGATAATGGGAATTATGAGTTAGCAGAGAAGAAAACGGATAGTTTATTTATTTTATCTAAGCAAATTAATTATACGGAAGGCGTTGCAGAATCATACAATTTAAAAGGTGTTATAAACAGAGACCAATCTAATTTAAAAGATGCACTTGATAATAATTTAAACGCCCTTAAATTATTTGAAACATTAAAAATGCCAGTAAAGGTGGCGGGAATTCAAAATAACATTGGTTTGATTTATGCTGAGATAAAAGAGTATAGAACGGCACTCGCTTATTACTTTAAAGCAGAAAAAATAAATATTGCTAATAAGGAAAAATCTATTTTAGCAATTAACTATAATAACATTGCTACTTGTTATCAAAAATTGAATCAGTTTTCTTCTGCTCAAACATACTTACAAAAGTCCCTTTTATTAAGACAAGAAGTCTCTGATACTGTAGGGATGGCTATGGCGTATCATAATATTGGAATTAATCATCAATTAACAGAAGATAATGATTCTGCGATTATTTTTTTCAACAAATCTCTACGTTATTTAACGAATATGAGTGAAAACATTGGCCACGCATATAACTACCTAGAACTCGGAAACACCTTGCTGCAACAACATAAATTGACGGAAGCTGAACCATATTTGTTGAGTTCTTTGCGTATTTCAGAGAATAGTGAATTAGAAGGAGTGAAAGTAGAAGTATATAAGTATTTAAGTAGTTTATACGAGCAAAAACAAGATTTTAAAAAAGCATTCAATTATCAAAATTTATATTTATTATCCAAAGAAAACGTTGAAAGCGATGAAAGCAAAAACGAAATATTAAAAAAAGAATTAGAGTACGATTTTGCTAAACGACAAGAGTTACAAAGAAAAGATGCGGAAAACAGACAAGCAGTTGCGGCCGCAGAAATTAAAAGTCAGAAAAAATTAACCACAGGAGCTGTCATTGGTTTAATAATTTTATCAGGATTGATTTTAATTGTCTTTAGAAGTTATAATCAAAAGAGAAAGGCAAATGATATTATTTCAAAGCAAAAAGAACTGGTTGAACACAAGAATAAAGAGATTTTAGATTCAATCAATTATGCTAAGTATATTCAAAACGCCCTATTGCCATCTGAAAAAATTATTAATGAATTGCCTGTAAATTGCTTTATTTTATTTAAACCAAAAGACATTGTTAGCGGAGATTTTTATTGGATTCATAATAATCCTATTTCAGAAAAAAGCGTCAATGAAGTCTATATAGCAGCTGTTGATTGCACAGGGCATGGAGTGCCTGGAGCTTTAGTGAGTGTGGTTGGAAACAATGGATTAAATAGATGTGTTAAAGAATATGGGATCCACGACACAGGAAAAATCCTTGATAAATTATCGGAACTAGTTGAAGAAACCTTTGAAAAAAGTGAAAATGAATTAAAAGATGGAATGGATATTTCCATACTTAAAATTAAAACTGATTCAATTGATGGGGCAAGCAAAAAAATAGAACTTCAATGGAGCGGCGCTAATAATCCATTGTGGATTATTAAAAAAGATACTCAACTTTTAGAGGAAATAAAAGCTAATAAACAGCCCGTGGGTAAATTCATGGAGCGTAAGAATTTTACTTCTCACAGTCTATTTCTGGAGAAAGGAGATCGATTATATTTATTTACTGATGGTTATGCTGATCAATTTGGTGGACCGAAAGGAAAAAAGTTTAAGTATAAACAATTAGAAGATTTATTGCTTTCAACGTTTGAATTACCTTTTAGCGATCAAAAAAATATACTTGAGGCATCGCTTATTAAATGGAAAGGCGAACTCGAACAGGTGGATGATATTTGCATCATTGGGATTTCGATTTAGTAGCATCTAAAAGTTTTAGATTACAATTTGAAGACTTTTTGTAATATGAACGAGTGAATTGCTAGTTTCAATTATTAAAAATTTGTTAAAAAAAGCAGCAATAAACTATATTTATCAGATATAATTTACAGTTTGATATGAAAAACACTACTAACTTTTTATTCGTTGTTTTATTTATGCTTTTTATAGGCATCAATAGTTCATTTTCCCAAGAAATTAATCCTAAAATTCAAGAATTACTTGGAGATAAAACTCAAGAAATAGTTCAAAACGACCCAGAAAGAATCAAAGTTTTAACTGATTTATTAGAAAATAGAATTAAAATATTGGAGTCGCCAGCAGTTGGGGATGACAAATACACAAAATTGTCAACTGTACCCTTAGCTAATAAGTATAACCCTAACTTACAAAGAGATGTTGCGTTTGATGCGGCGACATTTAATCCATTAAAGTATAATATGAATTTTTTTACGTCACAAACTCAAATATATAGAGTGGATAACACTGATTATTTAATTGTGATTCAGCAACAACAAACAAAATAGGACTAAATTACTTAGAACTCACTTCACAAAATTTTATGAAAAAATTATTTACACTTTTGCTTTCTGTTTTAGCACTGGCTGGTTCGGCACAAACCTTAACAATGCCAGCTGCTTATACCACCACAACTATGTGTTCAGGTACATTTTATGACTCAGGTGGAAATGCTGGTGCATACGGGGCCAGTGAATCTAGAACTGTAACGATCTGTCCAGGCGTTGCTGGTAATAAAGTGAATTTGTTATTTACGGCGTTTACTGTTGAAAATAATTATGATTTCATGTACATTTATGATGGACCAAACACATCCGCGCCAACACTAGGTGCCTATTCAGGAACCTTGACGCCAATTGGAAACGTACAAGCAACAGCAACTAATACATCTGGTTGCATCACGATTCGTTTTACCAGTGATGGAAGTGTTAGTCAAGCTGGATGGGCCGCTACTATATCTTGTATAACACCTTGTGAAACAATTAATTCAGTGTTTAATAGTTCAACCCCAGCTCCTGGCGCAGGCGGTATTATAAGAGTATGTCAAGGACAATCCGTTACATTTAATGGAAGTGGAACTTTTTCTTCAGGAAGTAGTGCAGGAGCAACTTATTCATGGGCTTTTGATAATGGACAAACTGGCGCTGGAGCTTCCGCTTCAACAACCTATGCAACCCCAGGAGTTTATGTTGTAAACTTAAATATTAATAAAGCAGGTTGTATTAATAATAATAAAATCAATCAAATCGTTCAGGTATCTACAACACCTTCTTTTTCAGCGACGACAACTTCTACTACCAGTATTTGTTTAGGGCAATCAGCCACATTAATAGGTTCGGTTACCCCAACTCCTTTTGTAGCAAACTGTACACCGCCTATTGCTGGTACTACTTTCTTACCTGATGGTTCAGGGACATCTTATAATACATGTATCACGGTTGATTGTTATGCATCAGGTCAAACGGTTACTTCTGCTGCTGATATTGCTAATATTTGTATGACCATGGAACACTCGTATTTAGGAGATTTGCAAATTGAAATTGTTTGTCCTAATGGAACGATTGTTCCTTTAAAAACTTATGCTCAAGGCGGCGGTGGAACTTATTTAGGAAACCCAATTGATGACGTAACAAGTGGACCAGGTACGGGACTTAATTATTGTTTCGCTATGAGCGGAGCAACATTATTAACTGCTGGTCCAACAACACCTTCGGGAAGTCCAGCTGGAACGGCTATTGCGGCGGGAACATATTCACCAGCATCAGGATTTGCTGGGCTAATAGGATGTCCTTTAAACGGTAACTGGTGTATTAAGATTACAGATAATTTAGCGGCAGATGATGGATATATTTTTGGATGGGATGTGAATTTTGCTACAGCAGTTCCTGCCTCTCAATCCTTTACTCCAACTATTGTGTCTCAAACTTGGTCTGGTGCAAACATTACTTCAACTGCTGGTAACAATGCAGTGATTACTCCCACCGCTACAGGAAACTATTGCTATACATTAACGGCGGTAGATAATTTTGGTTGTTCATATACTACTGTAAGATGTGTGAGCGTAACTCCTGGTCCTTATGCTGGGGTTAATAATACACTAACAGTTTGTGCAAATGCTGCAACATCTAATTTATTTCCTTTATTAGGAACAGGTGTATCAACCACTGGTTCGTGGACTGGACCTTCAGTATTACCAGGTGGAAATTTAGGAACATATAATCCATTAACTGCAGCGGCAGGAAACTATACATACACAGTGCCTGGAACAGGAGCTTGTCCGCCAGATATTGCTGTAATAACAGTTGTAGAAAATCCATTACCATCAGCCACCTTAACATTTACAAATCCAAGTTGTGGAAATAATAACGGAGTGATCGTTATTAATAATACATCAAGTGGTGGTCAAACGATATCAAGTTTTGCGAGTAGTTTAGGAACTGTTTCTGGACAAACCGTTACAGGATTAGGAGCAGGAACACCTGTGATTACTTTAACAAACAATTTTGGATGTACATTTACTGTATCTGCAACATTAACGATGAGTCCTGGGCCTACAGCTATTACCATTACCACAGTTAATGCAACATGTGGCAATAATAATGGTAGTTTTACTTTTGGAACACCAACTGGAGGAACAGCACCATATACATATGGAATTAATGGAGGACCATTCACAGCGGTTTCTCCAACAACAGGTTTAGCTCCAGGAACATACTCTGTTACTGTAAGAGATGTTAACGGTTGTTTATTTACAACCACAGCAATTATTACTAATATCCCTGGACCAACAGCTATTGCAGGTTCTACAACACAGGCAAGTTGTAATACAAGTAATGGTTCATTTAATGTAACGGGAGTAACTGGAGGAACAGCCGCTTACACATTTAGTGTAAATGGTGTTGCTACAGCAAGTTTAACGTCTGGCCTACCAGCTGGTACACATACTGTTTTAGTAAGGGATGCAAATGGTTGTACGTTTAGTAGAACCTTTGTGATACCATCTGCTAATGGCCCTTCAAGTTTTACTGTTGCTACAACTAACGCGAGTTGTGGAACTGCTAATGGAACTGCAACAGTTACTGGTGTAACTGGTGGTACAGCGGCCTATCAATATTCATTTGATGGAGGAGCGTTTGGAGGAAGTGCAACAACTACTGGGTTATCGGCAGGAACACATACAGTAATTGTGAGAGACGTTAATACATGTACAATAACCGCAACTTATGTTGTCGCAGCAAATGCGGCACCTACAGCAGCAGTAACAAGTTCTTTAAATATTTTATGTAATGGAGCATCAACAGGAAGTTTATCTGTTACGCCTGCTGGAGGGACAGCTCCATTTACTTATACATTAACAGCGCCAGCTCAATCAAATGCAACTGGTAATTTTACAGGTTTAGTGGCAGGTTCATATAGTGTTACGGTTAGAGATAACTCTGGATGTACAGCAACCGTTACGGCAGTTTTAACGCAACCAACGGCAGTAACAGGAACAACAAGTTCTGTTCCAGTAAATTGTTTTGGAAATACTACTGGAACCGTTTCAGCTAGTGGTTCTGGCGGAGTTGGTCCGTATACATATTTATGGCCAGCATTAGGAGGCAGCACTTTATCAACGGTTGGTGGAGCAGCAGCAGGAACCTACTCAGTTACAATAACGGATGCTAATAACTGTTCT
>Ga0208122_100216_pt1 | contig 18676 bp, 15 predicted proteins | sample LakWasMe80_HOW10_2_FD_183906 | JGI IMG/M metagenome (GOLD analysis project Ga0208122, IMG submission 183906) | Freshwater sediment methanotrophic microbial communities from Lake Washington under simulated oxygen tension - Sediment Metagenome... | ecosystem: Environmental > Aquatic > Freshwater >...
AGCTGGTGAATTAATCTTAGAAGAACTTCCAAAATTAATTACTGCAAAAACAAAACTCGTTTCCTTTACACAAATTTCTAATACACTTGGTACGATTAATCCAGTGAAAGAAATGATAGCAACCATTCGTTCATTATCTAAAGCAGCTGTATTAATTGACGGAGCACAAGCAGTTCCTCATTTAAAACCAGATGTACAAGATTTAGATTGTGATTTTTATGTATTTAGTGGTCATAAATTATTTGGCCCAACTGGCGTTGGCGCGCTTTATGCTAAAGAAGAATGGTTACAAAAATTTGGGCCATACCAAACCGGAGGAGGAACCATTAAAACAGTTACTTTACAAAAAACAGAATTTGCAGATTCACCATTAAAATTTGAAGCGGGTACACCTCATATTGAAGGTGGTATTGGTTTAGCAGCCGCTATAAAATATGTCACTGAAATTGGTTTTGAAAATATTCAAAAACATGAAGACGATTTATTGCATTACGCCACCAAACAATTACAAGAAATTGAAGGCTTAGTAATTTACGGTAATGCCAAACATAAAACGTCGGTTATTTCGTTTAATGTGGGCTCTATTCATCCATTTGATATTGGAACCTTATTAGATAAATACGGTGTGGCTATTCGTAGCGGACATCATTGCACACAACCCTTGTGGCAGTTTTATAATATACCAGGAACGATTAGAGCGTCTTTTGCTTTCTACAACACTTTTGAAGAAATAGATGTATTTACCGAAGCACTTAAAAAATCAATTAGATTATTGAGTTAATTCTTCTCAACCACTTATTGCCAATACATAACCAATTATCAAGTCATAAATTCTTGATTTAGTAAAATCTGTATATTTGACAAACGGATTACTAATTATGAAATCATTCATTTCTTTCATTTTCATTTCTTTTATCTTTCTCTCTTGTGGACTTAATGAAGACAATCGTAAAAAAGACACACCTACATCTGGCAAAGTAAATTTATTTTTTGACGAAGGCTTAACGCTTCATATCAATAATCAAATTTATACTTTCAAATCAACCTACACTAATGCTGATATTACATTACGTTCATCAAACGAAAGAGAATGTATAGAAGCTTTGTATAATGATAGTTCAAAAGTGATTGCTATTTCTCGCCCTTTAACTGAAAAGGAAATGGAGCAATTTAAATCAAAAAATATTATTCCTCAAACCTCAACAGTAGCAGGCGATGCCATCGCTTTTGTAGTAAGTAAAGATTTTGCTGATTCAACTATTTCTATTCCTGAGTTAATAGAATTATTAAAAGGAAATGATAGCACATTTATAAAAGGCCAACATATTAATATGGTTTTTGATAACCCTAATTCTGGAAGTACACGTCAATTAAAAGATTCGTTAATACCTACTCTATCATTTGGCAAAAACTGTAAAGCATTAAATAATACACCAGAATTAATAAAAGCTATTTCATCAAATTCTTTAGCAATTGGTGTTTGTGATTACGCTTGGTTAAGCGACAAAGATGATAATACAACTAAAGAGTTTTTAAAAACGATAAAAATATTAGCGGTCTCTAAAAAGAATAACGAAACGGCTTACATGCCAGATCAATCCAATATTGCTACCAAAGATTATCCCATTTGCAGAACCATTTGTATTATCCGTCGTTCGGCCGAATTTAGTTTAGGGAAAGGAATTGAAACCTTTATTGCTGGCGAAAAAGGACAACTCATGTTTTTAAAACAAGGATTACCTCCAAACCGACAAGAAGAACGATTAATTGAAGTAGATATGACGCCTTTAAAGTAATTTCTTAATATTAACATGGACCTTAAAACACTAAAATAATGTTAAATTTGGGCTTGTTTTTGTTACAGCTCAAAGCTTGGCAGGCAAATTGACTTTTAAATACTGTACTTTTATAATTATATAATAATGAATATGACAACTAAATTAATCTTATTAAGCGCGGGTGTAATTGCATCAAGTGCTTCGTTTGCACAAACATTACAAGATGCCATTGCTAAATCTGAAAATGAGCGCTATCAAGCAGCAGCAGCAGATTTTAGAGCATTAATTGCTAAAGAGGCTAATAAAGGAGATAACTATTTTTACTATGGAGAAAATTTCTTCAAAAAAGGAGATTTAGATTCTGCCAATATGTATTACAAAAAAGGCGCTGAGTTAAATGCCACTTATCCCTTAAACTATGTAGGTATAGGTAAAGTATTATGGTACAAAGGAAATTCAGCTGATGCAAAAACTAACTTTTTTAAAGCAGCTACTTTAGGTGCTAACAAAAACACCGAAGTAATGCGTAAAACAGCAGAAGCATATATCAACGCTGATAACAAAAGCCTAGATGAAGCAATTACTTTATTAAATGCAGCTATTAAAATTGAACCGAAAAATGCTGAAACGTATTTATTAATGGGCGATGCTTTATTAGAAAAAAACCCTACTGAAGGTGGCCCTGCTATTAAACAATACGACAAATTCTCTGAGTTAAACCCAAAATCACCAAAAGGAATTTTACGTGCTGGGAAATTATACCAACGTGGGCGTAACTATCAATTGGCTTTAGATTTATATAAAAAAGCAGAGGGCATTGACCCAACTTATGCTCCAGCTTACAGAGAAAAAGCAGAGTTATATCACTTAGCTGGTCAAAAAGCAAATGCTGTTGAGAGTTATAAAAAATATTTAGAGTTAAATAATTCCGATGAAGCTCGTGAACGTTATGCGGGTTTTTTAGTAAACAACAAACAATACACCGAAGCTATTAGCGAGGTAGAAGGCTTACAAAAAAATGGAAATACAAGTATGTATTTAGATAGATATTTAGGTTATTCTTATGCTGAATTACCAGGGAAAGTAGATACTGCTGCCTATAGAAAAGGATTAAATGCTATCAGTAAATTCTTTGATAAATCTGCTGCTACGCCTAATTTTAAATACTTAGCTACTGATTATAAATACAAAGGTTTATTATTAGCTAAATTAGGTAAAGATAGTTTGGGTATTATTGAGATGGAAAAAGCAATAGCACAAGATCCTAAAATGACTAATGACGTTTTAAGAGAAGTAGCTAAAGCGTATTTAAAATCTAAAAAGTATGCTAAAGCCATTGAAACTTATGAGAAAATCATGGGCGGAGATCCAAAAAACTTATCAGGACAAGATTATTTTGAAATGGGCCGTGCTTACTATTTTGGACCAAAAGATTTCGTGAAATCTGATACTTGTTTTTCTAAAGTAACTCAATCGATTCCAACGTTTGCTACTGCTTATTTTTGGAGAGGTAAAGCTAACGTACAACAAGATTTAAAAAACGAAAAATGGTTAGCAAAACCTCATTACGAAAAAGCTTTAACTTTAGTTAAACCTGAAGAGAGAGCTGGTTCAAAAGCAAATGTTGTTGAAGCTTGTGAATACTTAGGATATTATTACTTGACAGTAAAAGACAATGCTAAGGCAAAGGAGTATTTTACAATTATTAAAGATTTAGATCCAACAAATAAAAAACAAATTGAATTCTTTAAAAGCCCTGCAGGCAAATGAAAAGCACCTAAAAAGAAAAAATAACGAAACAAGAAAGGCTTCACTAATGTGAAGCCTTTCTTGTTTATTTAACCTAAATCATTTATTGATTCTAGACTTGAAATAAACATGAAGCGTTGTGTGTTTAACTTACTCTTCTTGTGATTTCTTTTCGCTTTTAAATGCCGTGTACATTCTGTAAGAACGATAGATAGCGTAAGCTAAAAACACCACGCCTAATATAATGCGTTTATTTCCATATGCTCTATCGCTTAGTAAGTCGGTAAATAAAAACACAATGGCGCCTGTAAAGGTTAGTAATACCATCATGCAACTAAACACTAAATTAATTAATTCGATTGGTGATTTTTTCATGCTGTCAAATTTATCTAATTGTTATATTCAATAAATTGTATGGTAACCATACGAAAATAAAAGATTATTGTTTTCAAAAAAAATCCCCTCCATTACTGGAAGGGATTTTATATTTAGTTTGATTCAATTATCTTAATTGGAAATTGATTGGTAAGTTAAAGAATACAGATACAGCTCTACCATTTTGTTTTCCAGCTTTCCAGTTTGGCATTGATTTCACAACTCGAATTGCTTCTCTATCGCATTCTCCGCATCCTGGCACACCTTTTAACACTTGTACATCTGTAATATTTCCGTTTCCGTTAACAACGAACTTCAAGAAACATTTACCACTTAAACCAGCTTCTTTAGCCATTTGAGGGTATTGAATGTTTTTTTGAATATACTTCATCATTTCCATTGCTCCACCTGGGAATTCTGGCATTTCCTCTACTACTGTAAAAATTTCTGGCGCTTTTTCTTCAACAACACCAGTACCATTTCCATCTGTAGGAACAACTACTGCATCTCCATCACCTTCTTGAGTAACGGTACTTACATTTGTTTCTGCCAATTTATCTTGTGGTGGTGGTGGATCAGTTTCCACGGCATCATCCTTAATAACCGGAGGAACGAATTTTACCGTTTCCATTACTGGTGGTGGCGGTGGTGGTGGTGGTGGTGGTGGTTCGTTTTTATCCGCTGGAGGAGGTGTTAAATCAATGGTGGTCATATCCAACACTGGTTCTTTAACAATCTCATCACCTTTTAAACCTAACACAAACTTGATACCCATTCCTAAAGCTAATGCACCAATCATGCATCCAAGGATTAAAGTAACAGTCCAGTTGTATCTGCGTCTTATTGCATACGCTCCGTAGTCTTGGTTGCGCCCTTCAAAAACTATATTGTTTCTAGCACTGGAAGTTATGTTATTCCAGCTAAGGCCTAAAATTTTATAAATGATTATTAATAGCATAGTATCTTATTTTATTTTTTCTTGCAATAATGCATACTCCGTAGCCATCATCTCAACACCCAAAACTCGTTTACCAACATTACAAATTTTTAATTCATCTAACATATCAATGGCGTTTCTATACGTTGCTTGATCATCAGTTTTAATTAAAACAGTAATAGCTTTAGTATCCGCTGTTGCATCAACCGCCATACGTTTGTAGGTTGTATCTGCTAACTGTTTGTTTTTGTTTTTTTCAGTTAAGCTTTTGATTTCTTCAATAGCCCATTTATTTTGCTCAGTTAATAAAGAGTGCAATCCTTCAGGGCTAAAGTTTGTTTCTTTTAAATCTGTTGGTGGAAGACCTTTTTCATTACCAGCAGCATAAAACTGACCTACATAATAAAAAATTCTATCGTCCTTCGTTAATAAAAAAGTAACACCATTCTTAACCTCTGGTGGTGGTGGACTTCCAGGAGGTGGTTCTGCTGGTAAGCTTAACTCCATGCTTTTTGGTTTACTAAAGGTTGATGTTAAAACGAAGAACGTTAATAACAAGAACGCTAAATCTACCATTGGAGTCATATCCACGCGGGTACTCTGTTTCTTGGCGCGTTTTTTACCGCCTTTACCATGCCCGCCGCCGCCGCTTTCTGCTATTTCTGCCATGTTAAATTAGTTTTTTAATTAATATTATTTTTTTGGTTCAGCTGCTGGAACTGACGACCCACCTTCCATTGATGTAATCAAATTGAAAGTGTAAATTTTCATATCTGTAAAGGTTTTAAATACATCTTTTACAAAAATGTATTTAGCCTTACCGTCAGCTTTAATCGCATAACGAGGCTTTTCTCCTTTAAACTCTTGTCCTGTTTCTGCTGCTTTATCTTTATTTCTCATATAAATAGCATTCAATTCAGTAGCAGATATTTGGATCCAGTCTCTCAATTGGTTGTTTACAGAATCTAAAGGAACACCTTTTTGAGGTTGAAACTTTAATCTTTCTGCTTCAGAAGCGTCCAAGTATCTCGGTAAATCTTTTATCTCAACACCAAAGCTAGATAAACCACCAAACTTTTTAATTTGGTCGGCGTTAAATTTAACGCCATACTTTTCGCTCATTTTTGCTAAAGTATTAGTTCTAGCTTCACCATTTCCTACTCCAAAAAACGCTCTACCAATATTATCTACTGTAATTAATACAGTGTTTTCAGGTAAGGTTTTATCAGATACTGATGATGGTGGATCCACAATCACCGGCTCTGCCATACGAAATGATGCAGTAAGCATGAAAAAGGTAACCAATAAGAACGCTAAATCCACCATTGGAGTCATATCTATGCTCGGTGCATGTTTTGCTGGTTTTATTTTTGGCATGACTTATTTTTTAGTTACTAATTAATAGATGAAATTTATTTTTTAATTCCATAACGGTCCCGATAGCTATCGGGATGAAAATTATTTTCCTGAAGTTTGGAATTCTTGGATAATTGAGAAACCAGCTTCATCCATTGCATAAGTAATTTGATCTACACGGTTTGAGAAGAAGTTGTAGAAAATAATAGCTAATGCCGAAGATAAGATACCTACTAATGTATTTACTAAGGCTTCAGAAATACCTGTTGCTAATGCTGCTGTATCAGGAGTACCAGCTGCAGCTAAGGCACCGAAGGCACGAATCATACCTACAACCGTTCCGATTAGACCAACTAAGGTACCAATAGAAGCACAAGTAGAAATAACGCTTAAGTTTTTAGATAACATTGGTAATTCTAATGCAGTCGCTTCTTCTAATGCTTTAGAGATAGCAGCAACTTTAGCTTCTTTATCCATGGTGTTATCGTTTTGTACGAATTGGTATTTCATTAAACCTTCACGAACAACGTTTCCTAAAGATCCTTTTTGTTTGTCGCAAGCTGCAATAGCTCCGTCAAAATCTTTAGCTGCGATTAATTCTTTAATTTTTGATACAAATTTATCTGTGTTACCAGCACCGTTTGCTTTTTGAATTGTGATTAAACGCTCAAAGAAAAAGCATAATACTGTAAATAATGTTCCTAATAAAATTGGTACAATAAATCCACCTTTGTACATGATACCGAAGAAATTGTGAGGATGCCCTTTTTCTGGACCTTCAGCATCAAAATTAGCTGGATCACCTAATACAAATTTATAAACTACGATACCGATTACTAAACAGATAACGATAGCAATTGCTGAAACGATTAATGGAAAACCGCCTGATGTTTTTTTGTTACTCATAATTGTTGTTTTTTTAGTTAGTTTCTAGTTTTTAGAATGACGCCAAACATAATAAAAAGGTTTTTAAATAACAATAGCTGTATGCTATCTTTTTGTTAATGTTTAAAACGTTTTATTTTGTTTAACGACGCTTCATTTGCTACAAATATTGTAAGATTTTAGCAATAAAATTTTACGGCTTTGTAACTGGTTGATTTTGGGCAATAAGTGGTTAAAATTGGAGCAATTTTAGGCTAAAATCACTTTAAATAGCTAATAGCAATGATTTGTATTTTCCGCTCAGCAGCTGCATAAGGGCTGTAAACCGAGTTTCGAACATCTTTCACGTCATCACTTACTTTACTGACCGGTAATTCGCCAATATCTTCGTTAAAAAACTCAATGCGTCCTTCGGCTTCATTAGTATTATCAACGTATTTAACAAATTTGCCATTATCGTATTCCAAAAAATAGTTGCGTAAACTGCTAATACGGCGTTTCGCCAAATTCACATTATAATCGGTACTAGCCAATGGGCTACAATAGCCTTTCATGGTGATTTTAACTTTTTCGCCACGTAGCAATACTTGGTCAAGTAATAAAGCAAACTTATCTAAATCTTGCATTCCAGCATCCACGCTGTCTTCAAAAAAGTTTTCTACTCGGTTAATGGCATAGTCTTTTGGTTCGCCATCCAGTCCTTTTGGGTATTCAACTAAATACTTAGGTTTTAAAGCGATGTAATCGTCATAGGTTTTTTTGTAATTCTTTTTAGTCACAATAACCTTTGTTTTGGGCTCAGGCTCATCATTATGAAAATAGAGGGTTAATGGCACCAATACTTTCATTTGGTTAATTAAAAGAGCTGTGGTATCAATTGGTTTTGGCGGTTCGGTTAATGGTGTGATAGGGAAACTATAAATATCATTACAACAATTTGGTTTGTCTTCGAAATAAGAACCTAAGCGATTAGATGAGATATAGGCTTTATCTTTTTTAGAGTTAACGCTGTAATAAATATCGTTATAACTACTATTAATTGGATAGCCAATGTTTTGAACATCAGTAAAGGCATTGTCTTTAAATTCGGAAGTAAAAATATCGAAGTTTCCTAAACCTTTATGCCAAGTACTACTGAAGTATAGTGTTTTATTTTCTTTAACAAACCAAGGCGTGATATCATCTTCAATCGTGTTAATTTTTTTACCAGCATTATTTGGTGTTTCAAATGTTCCATCGGCATTCATAAAGGCATACCAAATGTCCATGGCGCCTTCACCTGCCGCTCTATCACTGGCGAAAAACAACACTGCTTTTCCGTTAATTTCACTTAAGCAAGGTTGTGTGGTGTTACTGCCTCCAACATTAATTGGTGATGGCAAACTTTGCAACTCTGTCCAATGTCCATCTTTAAAATCAGACACATAAATTTCGCAGCGGTACTGTGATGCGTTCAATGCTCCGCAACGCGATACAAAAACTTTTGTGAAATCGGCATTGAAACTTGTGTTGGCATTGTGTATTCCGCTTTTATTAAATAGTGAGTCAAGTTCTTTGGCTTTTAAAAATTTATTTTCTTTTCGTGCCGATTTTTTTGCTGTGTACAATTTATTAAATCCAACGCCAGCTGCATCGGTTTTTGATTTATCTCTTAACGATGAAAAGTACAATAAACTATCATATTCAAAAGGCGCATACTCACTTACTTTACTATTTACGGCACTATCCAAATGCACCACTTTTACGTCTACAGGATTTTTAACTAATACTTGAGCTATATCACACGACTCAAATTCTTGTTTTGCTTTAGCAGCTAAACGTGCTTTTTCTTTATCCTTACTATTGCGTTGTTTTTTATAATATTTATCAAAATACTTTTTAGCGTCTTTGTATTTTCCGTTCCCTTTTAAGAGTGTAGCTATATAAAAAGGCACTTCTTTATAGGTTTTACCATTATCTTTTTTATAAATTTTTTGGTACCAATGTAAGGCAACTGAATTGTCAAAGTTTAAACGAGAGGCATCAGCAAATAGTAATTGATATTCAATTTTTGATGAATCCATCAAAATAACTTGATTGTAGTATTGTGCCGCTGAAGAATAGTCTTTGTTCTCGATAGCCTCTGCTCCAAGTTTTAAAAACTGTTTCATACTTTGTGAAAATAAACTGGTTCCAAAAAAGAAACACATCAACAGAAACAATATATGTAGTTTTTTTACTTTCGGCATACTACATGTAAATTGGACAAACTCTAGTTTTAGGGACAAAGGGAACTGTTTTTTTGAAAATATAAGTTAAATACACTTCCACTCCACCTCGTCGGTTTGTTGCAGCAACAAACTTACTGGTGTTTACATCGTAGCTTAAGCCAACGTTCAATGTCTTTACCTGATAAAACAATCTAGCAACGAAGGCGTCTTTTGCTCGGTAATTAAACCCTACTCCTACTTGTTGCTGGTTAGTTTCATTTAATCTTAGTTTCAACATAGCAGAAGGTATATATTCATTAAATTTTCCTTGATGTTGATGTAATAGCTCCAACATAATATCCAAAGAAGGAGCAACAGGATATTGAAATGAAACATAGTTATACAACTTTGAATCTACTTTAATGGATGTATTATTTTGAAACGTAATTTTTGGGGAATTAATATGACTAAACGATAAACCATATTGAATGTATGCGCGTTGCTTGAAGGCATATTTAATTAAGGTTCCTAAATTAACGTCTGCATAGTTAGTTGCATTACTAGCAAAGTTTTCGCCAGTAGCTTGCGAAGCGTTATAGTTATTTCCATCGTATTGATTATCAAACGTCATTTTACTGTAGTTAAATGCCACATTTGAAAAACCGATATTAGCTCCTGCACTCCACAATAAGGTTGAATCTTTATTTAGCTTATGAATATATGAACCAGATAAGTAAAATTGATTGATGCTATAGTTTGCATAACCAGCCTTATCATTATTAAACAGCAAGCCAACACCAATTCTATCACTTTTCATATTTTTGGTTTTTAGTTTTGTGTCGCCAAAAGCCGAAAACGTAGAATATGAAACTGGAACAGAAGACCACTGACTTCGATAAATAGCTCCTATACGATGATCTCCATCAAAAAAACCACTAAAAGCTGGGTTTGCGTTTAGTAAGGAACCGTTATACTGTGAAAAGTGAATATCTTGACTAACGATAGATTTGGAACAGATCATTAAAATTGTAAAAAACAAATTCAAACAAAAAGTAGAGTATGTTGATTTAGTAATCATTATCTAATTAATGTTACGTTGCCTTTTTTAAATATTTCTTCGCTTTGTTCGTCACATTTCGCTTTCATATAATAACCAAAAACTCCCGGATCTGATGCTTTTCCTTTAAAAAATCCATCCCACCCTTGTGTAATATCAGTTGTTTCATATACAAGTTGACCCCATCTATTATAAACAGCAAAATAAAAAACGGCATATTGTGGTCCGCGCACTTTAAAAATATCATTATAGCCATCTCCATTAGGAGTAAATGTATTTGGAATATAAATTTCTGGGTTTGTAATAACATTTATTGTTTGAGCAGTAAGTGTATCTACACAATTAACGGAGTTTGGTATTTCGGTAATTAAAGTAACCTGAAAGTTTCCTCCGGTTGTATAATTATGACTAGGGTTTTGGCCTGACGACGTTCCTCCGTCACCAAAATTCCACATCCATACTGGCGTTGTTCCAGGAGGATTTTGCACACTGCCTTCAAATTTTACTAAGTTATTTGAACAAGCAATCGGTGTAAAAGTAAAAGAAGCTTTAAATGCATCGCTGATAGAAACAACCGTTGTAACGGTATCATTACAAAGAGGTTTATTACTAACATAGGCTACTAACGATACAGAATAACTTCCTGTGCCAGGATAATTATATGTTGGCGTTGTCACGTGTGAGGTATCTGCTAATGTTGTTAAATCTCCAAAATTCCAATTAAATCCTAAACCAGCACTTCCTGTACTATTATTTGAAAAAGAAACAGTTGTTGTGCCACAAATAGCTTGAGGCGCTTGAGCTGCAGCTACTACTACACTTGGACAAGGCTTAACAATTAATTGAAAATCACGTTTAGTTTCGCTTAAAAAAACACCATTACGATATTCTTTTACTTTTATACCAATAACAAAATAGCCTTGTAAGTTTGGTGTTGCCGTTACTAAACCCGTAGAAGAATTTATTTGCATAGGAACGCCTCCCAACATATTAGCTGTACTATAAGGCGCTTGCCAAACAATGGGTGTAAAAGGAGGATTAACCGGAACATTGGGGCATGTAGGAACAGTGTTAGGACAAGTAGTGCCTTGTGGCGTAAAATTTCCAATCATCGGGCAAGATGCTGTGAGTCCATCATAGGGCATAAAGAGTTCATACACTAAGGAATCTCCATCATAATCTATGGCTGAGTCATCAAATGCCCAAGGTTTATTCACACAAATAAATGGTGGTGGCCAAAATTTTATAACTGGATTACTATTGATAGCAACCACTTCTGGCCCTGGAATGGTTGCATAATACGTAGCGCCAACACACTCTGGATTTACAATGTTTAATATATTTTGATTACGGCAACAACGTTGATAGGAAATTTGATAACCCCCAGCTAAAGGCGGTAAATTAATGGTGTCAATATAGGTTGTTACTTCATAACAAAAATCTAAAGGAGGTATCGTGCATGGGTCGTTAATTGTTGGCGGTAAAGTGTCTAATCCTCTAAACGTCATTTCAACTGTTTGCAATAACACATTACTACTATTAAATATTCCCACACTTGCTGGATTATCAAATGGTGGCACTCCAACATAACAATCGCGGTAAACGGTAAGTCTTATTTCGTAATTATTTGCTCCTAAATATTTGTAATTCAATTCCCCACCAACAATGTGTGTTGCATTAGCTTTTTGAAAAATTACAAAAAACACAAACATTAAAAGTGATAAGATTTTTTTATTCATATTTCTTAAACTAAAATTAAGATATACTAAACTAAACAAAAAAACCCTGATTTAAAAATCAGGGTTCAATAAATATATATTTAAAACAAGAACTATCTTAACGTTCCGTTTTTATCAGCTTCTTTGTTTTGCTTCAAGATTTGTCTTACTTGGTATCCTAATAAAAAAGCAATAATGCTCCATAAAATAATGTTTGGTCCATGACCTAAAGCATCCATTCCTTTGAATACAGATTTTGAAAATTCTCCAATTCCGTAAAAAACATCTGTCATTGTAATCATTAAAGAAGCCATATTAATCTAAATTTAGTAAGTTTACGCCACAAAAATAGAATTTTTTCTTAAAAAAAACGATTTTTCTATAAAAATGATTGCAGGGCTCTTAAAAAGTAATATTCAATTATCCATTATCACGCTTTTAGTGTTGTGTTTTGGTGCTTGGGGCTGTTCGTTTGCCTTTGTAAATACTAGTGTAGAAGCCATAAATTATAAGGAACATATTTTATATTACTATTTTATCGGGACAAATGCTTCTGCTATTTATAACCAAATTATTGGACTTATCGTTGTTTTATTGGGTGCGTTTTTCATCAATTTTTTAACTATCCAACAGGAAATTAGCTCCAAAACAAATTATTTGCCTGCTTTTTTCTACATTATGTTTGCTTTTTCGGCTTCCACAAAAAACATCATTGAGCCAATTTTAGTAGCCAATTTATTCATCTTACCTTCTTTATACTTTTTAATTAATAGCTATCGACAAGATTATGCTCTTTCCGAATTTTTTAAAGCTGGAGTTTTTATGGGATTGGCTTCCTTTTTTTGTATTCACTATATTGTCGTTTTTCCGTTAAGTTTACTTTCACTCATTATTTTACGCCCTTTTAATTGGCGTGAATGGAGCGTTTTACTGATTGGACTTGTTACTCCATTATATATTTATGTTAGTATTTGCTATTTAGCAACGGATAACGCCTTTGCTGTTTTTAGTATGATGCGAGAAGCAACATCCACCATGCAAAAACCTATTATGTCGGAATACTATATGGGATTTGTTTTTATAATTATTTTAGGATGTGTTTTTGCGCTATTTCACTATTTTAACAAGGGCTTTGGCGGAAAAATTAAAACTCAAAAAACTAAATATATATTACTGTGGATGTTTGCAATGTGTTTGTTGATGATGTTTTTTGAGCAAATGTCAGATATGATTCTCCTTCCTTGCATTGTGCCTTTGAGTATTATTATTGGGGATTATATTTCTGAAATCAAACAAATTAAAATTGCAAACACGTTGTTGGTGCTTTTTTTTGGAGGATTTGTAGTTATCTATTTACATGCCTTAGGTATAATATAATAGTGTAACCTTATTATATACCATTTTTAGGGTATAAAGAAAAAAGCATAAAAAAGGTACTTTTATGTGCTTTACTTATGCCAACACTCGATACTTTAAAATTAGGCCAATCGGCAACCATACTAGAATTTACAGATGATTTTTTATCACTTAAGTTTATTGAAATGGGTTGTTTGCCTGGTGAAAAAATTAAATTATGCAATATTGCTCCCTTGGGAGACCCTATTGTTATTGAAGTTTCTGGTTATTTATTAAGCTTAAGAAAACAAGAAGCGGCAACTATTGTCGTAAAAATAAATTCCGAAAATACAGTTGAATCCTGTGCCATCTAAAACATCACATACTTCAATTGCACTAATTGGTAATCCTAATAGTGGGAAATCCACGTTGTTTAATTCCTTAACTGGTCTTCATCAAAAAACAGGCAACTATTCGGGCGTTACCGTTGATAAACATTATGGTACATATCAATTAAATGGCATAGAATATCAAATAACAGACTTGCCAGGCACCTATAGTTTATATCCTAAATCGATGGATGAAGAGGTAGCTTGTAAAGCGTTATTAAATGAACAGGAGAAAATTGATGTGGTGGTTATTGTTGTTGACTCCTCTAATTTAAAACGTCATTTATTGTTAGCTACTCAAGTAATTGATTTAAAAAAACCATGTGTGATGGTTTTAAATATGATTGATGAAGCTGAAAAAAACAATATCATCATTTATAAAGAAGAGTTGGAAAAGCTTTTGGGTATAAAAGTGATAACCACTAACTCTCGAAAAAAAGAAGGAATAAAAGAGTTGAAAGAGGCGATTACACAAGCAAAAAACTCTGATTCAATTTTTTATAATTTCGAAAAACAAAAACAATTATTTCCTCAAGCCGATTCTTACAAGCAGGTTATCACTTCTCAATTTAATAATACAAAACAAAACTCAAGCGACATAAAAGCTTTTGAATTAGCGGATAATATTCACCGCTTTGCCAAAATTAATTATATCGTTGCTAAATGCATTAAGCAGCCAAAGCAATTAAGTAAAAGTCATACTCAAAAACTAGATTCGTTTTTTACGCACAAGTTTTTTGGTTTTGCCTTTTTCTTTTTTGTATTATTTATAATTTTTCAATTTATATTTTATGTAGCCGAATATCCGATGACTTGGATAGAAGAAGGCTTTGCACAATTAATGAGCTTTACAGCCAATGCTTTACCCGCTGGGCAATTGAACGATTTGGTGGTAAATGGAATATTGGCTGGCATTAGTGGCATTGTGGTATTTGTGCCTCAAATTGCCTTACTGTTTTTCTTTATAGCAATTTTAGAAGATACTGGCTATATGGCACGTGCTAGCTTTATTTTAGACAAAGTGATGCGTCGTTTTGGGTTAAACGGTAAATCGGTTATTCCTATGATAAGTAGTGTAGCCTGCGCTGTGCCATCTATCATGAGCACAAGAACTATTACTAATTGGAAAGATAGAATAATTACAATTTTAGTAACACCCTTAATTAGTTGTTCGGCCCGCTTACCAGTTTACACCTTACTTATCAGTATTATGTTTGCGGGTAAACAAACCTTTTTAGGGTTTAACTATCAAGGATTGGTTTTAATGGCCATGTATGTGTTAGGTTTTGTAGCGGCGCTATTAGCCGCTTATATTTTAAAACGTGTTTTAAAAACTGAAGAGAAAAGTTATTTTATTATGGAATTACCTGTTTACCGAAAACCTCAATGGCAAACGGTTGCCATGTTGGTGTTTGATAAAGTAAAGGTGTTTTTATTTGATGCCGGTAAAATAATTTTAGCTATTTCAGTAGTATTGTGGTTTTTAACAACACATGCTCCAGGAAATGCTTTTGAAGAGATTGATAAAAAAGCTCAAGCATCGCATATAACATTGAGCGAAGAAAGCATAAATGCAGAAAAACTAGAGGCATCTTATGCTGGTGTATTAGGAAAAAAAATGGAGCCAATTATCAAGCCTTTGGGTTTTGATTGGAAAATTGGAATCGCTTTAATTACTTCATTTGCTGCCCGAGAAGTTTTTGTTGGCACGATGGCTACAATTTACAGTAGTGGTGATTCTGAAAATACAGAAACATTGAGAGAAAAATTAATTGCTGAGAAAAATTTTGAAACTCAACAACCCTCCTACTCTAATGCTGTTTGTTGGTCGTTGTTAGTGTTTTATGTGTTTGCAATGCAATGTATGAGCACACTAGCCACTACTTATCGCGAAACCAAACATTGGAAATGGCCAGCTATCCAATTGGTATTTATGACCGGTTTAGCATATTTATCCTCTTTTGCAATTTATTCTGTATTCAGTTAATTGTTTTTAGGTGAAACTATTTTTTGTATTTTCATGCTATGTTTAAGTTTTTAGAAAAAATTGAGCGAACAAAATATTGGCAGTTGTTTTTCATCACAGTTGCCGTTCATATTTTGATGCTTAAAAATAATTTTACTTACTATAGTGATGATGCTTACGTGTTACTGAACCCAATTGTCGCGCATTTTTCTATAGAAAATTTAAAATTAATGTTCCTGTCTTATTTCGATGGGCATTATCATCCATTAACGCTCTTGACTCTGTCTATAAATTATGCGATGAGTGGCAATCATGCCATTAGTTACAATATCACAAATCTATTGATTCACTCTAGTAACGTCGTTCTAATTTTTGTATTCATAAAGCTTTTATTTAAACGCATTGATTTTGCCTTTGTAGTGGCTTTAATATGGGCTGTTCATCCATTACATGTTGAATCGGTTGCACGTATTACTGATAGAAAAGATACACAGTATGTTTTTTTTCTTTTGATAGCGCTTATTAATTATTTAAAGTATAAAAGCACACTGCATCAAAAATTTTTGATTTACACACTTATTGCATTTATATTATCCCTACTATCAAAAGGTCAAGCTCTTATATTTCCTTTCATTATTTTCTTGATAGAATTTTATAATTACAAGGCAGTTAACAAAAAAATAGATTTTAAAACAATTTCTTACTTTTTACCAATCAGTTTGTTTTTTGCATGGCTGGCTATTAGAGCGCAATTATTTACAGGTTACTTAAGTCAAACCGAAGATATATCTGTCTCTCAAATTATCTTTTACCCTAGCTCTATTTTATCAAACTATATCGTTAAATTATTTATTCCTTTAAACTTATCAGCTCAGTATTCTATTCCAAATATATCTGAGATAAGCAGCCACTATTATTTATTGATTATTCCTATCATTTTGATGCTGGCTTTATTTTTTTCGTTCATCAAAAAACAATACATCTATTTCTTTGGGATTGTTTTTTATTTAATTACTGTTTCTATTATGTTGCGTGTAATTCCAATTGCCGAAAACTTTATGCCTGATAGATATAACTATTTGCCGTCATTAGGCTTTTGTATCATAATAGCACAATTCTATTTTTATTTGAACCAAAAAATCAAATCAAATCAATTAATAAAATATATAGCTTACAGTTACATCTTATTTTTTGCAGCTATTAGTTTTTTACGCGTTCCTGTATGGAAAGATGGTTTAAGTGTTTGGCTTGACGCGTATAAAAAATATCCAAAAGACACCGACATTCTTCAAAACCTAGGTGGAATATATTTAACTAAACAACAACCCAACATTGCCGTAGGTTATTTACAAAAATCCGTTGAATCAGATTCATTAAATATTTTAGCTAGATTGTCGCTTTATAAATCTTATAAAGCGTTATCTGAAAACGATAAAGCAAAAAAAGAATTGGTTCATCTATTTAATTTAAAACCAAAAACGGCTAATCAATTTTCAAATCAAGCGGTTGTTTTTTCGCAGTTTGGTATGTATGACAAAGCCATAGAACTTAACAGCATATCCATGCAAAAACATCCTTTATTTATTAAATTTCAAGTGAACGATATTGGATTTTTGCTTTATAAAATGGAGTTTGAGAAAGCTTTGCAAAAAACAGAAGATTTGCTTTCGATAAATCCATACTGTGCAAATATGCTATATGAAATGAAAGCAAAAACAAATATTGGATTATTTAACGCTATTGATGCCTTAAGCAATATTGAACTAGCAGAAAAAACAGGAACAAAAAAAGAAGTAATAAAAGAGTTTACAGAAAGAGCCAATTTAGTTAGTGAAAAATATGTTAGTTACAGTTCTAATGATTTCAATTTATTAATTCAATCTGGTAAAGAATTATTTAATCAAAAAGCATACGTTAACGCTTTAAAGTTTTTTGAAAAATGCGACCAAATAAGCCCAAATAATGAGTCGGTATTAAATAATATCTGTGCCTGTTATTTCAACTTATCTCGTCCTGAAAAAGTGCAAGAATACTATTCGAAAATAATTAAAAATAATTTTCAAAAAAATCCGAATCTTGAAACCTATTTATCTACCAATATTATCACATACTAAATTCTGTTCATGAACTATTCTCATTTATTGCATCAAACAATTGTTGCCTCTGTATTAGCAGGTAACGAAATATTAAAAGTGTATGATACAAAGTTTGATGTTGAATATAAAGACGATAAATCTCCATTAACCTTAGCTGATAAAAACGCGAGCGAAAAAATTATGGAAGAATTAAAACAATTCAATATTCCTGTATTAAGCGAAGAAGGAAAACATGATGATTTTGAAACCAGAAAAACGTGGGATAAATTATGGATAGTTGATCCATTGGATGGCACTAAAGAATTTGTAAAACGAAATGGAGAGTTTACTGTAAATATTGCTTTGGTTGAAAATAATGTTCCTGCGCTTGGTGTTATTTATTCGCCTGTATTTAAAGATTTATACTTTGCAGCAAAAGGTATAGGTTCTTATAAAATTGATAGGCTCTCTTTTTCTTCATTCATTGATTCGATTGAAACCTCAACCATTGAAAAATTATTAAACGTTGCTCAAAAACTTCCCATTCTTTCTAACAGAGAAAATTATGTGGTAGTTGCAAGTCGCTCACACATGAGTACAGAAACACATCAGCATATTGAAACATTAAAATTAAATCATCAACATGTAGAAATTGTTTCCACAGGAAGTAGCATTAAAATGTGTTGGGTAGCAGAAGGTGTTGCTGATGAATACCCTCGATTTGGGCCAACTATGGAATGGGATACTGCCGCAGGACAAGCGATTTTACAAGAAGCAAATGCAAGTTTAATTGATTTTGAAACTAAGCAGCCTATGAAATACAATAGAGAAAAACTATTAAACAATTGGTTTATTGCTAAGCGAGGC
>Ga0208122_100233_pt1 | contig 17434 bp, 10 predicted proteins | sample LakWasMe80_HOW10_2_FD_183906 | JGI IMG/M metagenome (GOLD analysis project Ga0208122, IMG submission 183906) | Freshwater sediment methanotrophic microbial communities from Lake Washington under simulated oxygen tension - Sediment Metagenome... | ecosystem: Environmental > Aquatic > Freshwater >...
ATACTTGTGTAACACGAAGTTTCACCTCCCTGTGCCTGGGTTCCGGCATAACCCACAGGGATGTGGGGAATGCAGATATTGCAGGAGCAAATATCTGTCCCTGCCAGAACGACGGCATCCCACAGACCTGGGTGTATGACGTAAGGCGCTTGTCTTGGGAGTCTGTGAATGCATGCCGGGTATGACGCCGTCAGCGAGAAATCTACAGCGGATGTTTTTTTCGTGCCTTTCGTGCTTTTTCGTGGACAATGCGTAACATCAGTTATTAACCGCCCATTACCGCAGTCAGGCATTGTCCGAACAGAGAGTGTTCCCTGCATAGAAATACCCGTCGTAGGGCGATTCAGCTATCGTCAAGCTATCTTTTCGCGGCCGATGCGTAACGCGGCCATTAATAGACTATTTTTTGTCAGGTTTCTTGTTCTCTTGACGCGTTAAGGTAATATCGTAGGCCGACACAGGTGGATCGTAACGATCGCCCGCGTAATGAATGGTAACGCGGCTTGCAGCCGTTTTTAACTTGACCCACGAGAGACCAGCCGAATGAACACGACCAGCATCGAAATCAACGAATCCGTCCGCCATTATTACGGCCAGGTATTGCAATCCAGCAACGACCTGAAAACCAGCGCCTGTTGCAGCATCGACGCGATGCCCGCTTACTTGAAAGCCTTGTTGGCCGGTTTGCATCCGGAAGTGCTGGAACGCTTTTACGGCTGCGGCTCGCCGCTGCCGCCGGTGTTAACCGGCAAAACCGTGCTGGATCTAGGCTGCGGTTCCGGCCGCGACTGCTATTTGTTGTCGAAACTGGTCGGCCCTAGCGGTCGGGTGATCGGCGTCGATATGACGCCGGAGCAGCTGGAAGTCGCGATGCGGCACCGCGACTGGCATGCTGAGCGCTTCGGCTACGCCAATGTCGAATTTCTGCACGGCCATATCGAAAACCTGGCGGCGATTGGAATCGATGACGACAGCATCGACGTGGTGGTGTCCAATTGCGTGATCAACCTGTCGCCGGAAAAGCCGCGGGTGCTGGCGGAAATATTCCGGGTGCTGAAACCGGGCGGCGAGTTGTATTTTTCCGATGTCTTCGCTGACCGCCGTATCCCGGCCGCCTTGCGCCAAGACCCGGTGTTGCTGGGCGAATGTCTGGGCGGCGCTTTGTATTGGGAAGACTTCCGGCGGATTTTGCAAGCGCTGGGTTGCCCCGACGTGCGCGTCGTTAAACAAAATGCCATTAGCCTCGACGACCCCGACGTTGCCGCCAAAATCGGCATGGTCAAGTTTCACTCGGTCACCGTCCGCGCCTTCAAGCTGCCATTGGAAGACCGTTGCGAGGATTACGGTCAAGTGGCTTGTTATCTTGGCAGCATCACGGAACATCCTCACGCTTTCGACCTGGACGACCATCATCATTTCGAAACCGGAAGGCCGCTACGGGTATGCGGCAACACCGCCGACATGCTGGCCGCCGGCCGCTATGCCGAACATTTCCAGGTGTTGGGCGATCAATCCCGTCATTTCGGTTTGTTCGACTGCACGCCGGGACCGCAGGGCGAATCGGCGGCATCCGGCGGTTCGTGTTGTTAAGGGGTTCCAGCGCTCTGCCTGTTCTGAACGTAGCGCGAGGGGCGGGCAACTTTCAAATCAAGCAGGATGGGGCCTGTTGCGCCATTAAACGCTGCAAGTTAGACCTTCCAGGTTTTAAAAACCTGGAAGGTCTGCGTACCGGCCATGTTTCCGGGACTGTTGAGTTGCCGCTGTCGTCGAGGTCCGACAGCAATGGCTTTTATCCTAAAAACCGCGGTTAGTCCACGAAAAGCACGAAAGACACGAAAAAATAGAGAACAGTATATTTCTCGGTTAACGATGCAATGCCAAGCATTCAGCCACATTCCTTTTGACAACGTTCATGACAGGTATGTGGCTTGATACAGGCATGACGGACAGAAGAGGGACCCACTTTGTTTTTCGTGCTTTTCGCGCCTTTCGTGGACTACGCTTTATTTATTAGATGTGTGCGTAACATCAGTCAATATGTTGTATTGATTGAGTGATTCACCCTTTGGTTGAAAGCCTGGAAATTGACAACTTTTTGAAAATTTTCGTGCTTTTCATGGATGAAATGATTTTTCTGGGATTCTGCAAATAGCGTTTCACCGCTGGATACCGTAGCCATTGATAGAACGCAATATCGACACTTGCGGCTAATTGACGTATCCAACTCAGGCTAATTTCTTTAAAACCGTGCGCAGAATACCGCCATCCCGGTAATACTGAATTTCAATCGGCGTGTCGATACGGCTTACGGCCTTAAAGGTCGTAACGGTTCCGTCAGGCGCTGTTGCCGAAACCTGAACGTCCTGTTGCGGAACCGAGGTATCGGAAATATCGATAGCAAAAGTTTCCGTTCCGGTTAATTTCAGGCTTTTAGCCGATTCGCCGTCGATAAATTGCAGCGGCAAAATACCCATGCCGATCAGGTTGCTGCGGTGGATTCTTTCGTAACTCTCGGCGATGACCGCTTTTACGCCCTGCATAAACGGGCCTTTTGCCGCCCAGTCGCGTGACGAGCCGGAGCCGTATTCTTTACCGGCAAGGATGCACAGCGGAATGCCCGCCTCTTTATATTTCATCGCGGCATCGAAAAAGGTCATTCGTTCGCCGGTCGGATGATAAATCGTCAGATTACCTTCAACGCCCGGAACCAGCTGGTTTCGGATGCGAATATTGGCAAAAGTGCCCCGAGCCATGATTTGATCGTTGCCCCGGCGCGAACCGTAACTGTTCCAGTCTTTTTGTGCGATGCCTTTGTCTAAAAGGTATAACGCCGCCGGGGAACCGGGGGCGATTTGACCGGCCGGTGAAATATGATCGGTGGTCACCGAGTCGCCGAACAAAGCCAGCACCTGCATATCGGCGAGAGGCTGTATTTGTTCGCGGCCTATCGTCAAGCCTTCGAAGAACGGCGGTTTCCTGATATAGGTCGAATTTTCATTCCATGCGTACAATTCGGTGCCGGGGACTTCAATTTTTTGCCAGGCTGTGGTGCCGGTGAACACATCCGCATAACGCTCCCGGAACATTTCCGGCGTTACAAATTGCCTGATCGCTTCGGATACTTCCCAGGGCGTAGGCCAGATGTCTTTCAGGTAAACCGGCTGGCCATTCTTGCCCGTACCCAGCGGCTCGCGGGTAATGTCCAGCGCTGTCGATCCTGCCAACGCATAGGCAACGACCAGCGGCGGCGAGGCGAGATAGTTGGTCTTGGTCAAGGGATGTACGCGGCCTTCGAAGTTCCGGTTGCCGGACAAGACCGCCGACACGACCAGATCGTTGTCCACTATTGCTTTTTCAACCGCTTCATCCAGCGGACCGGAGTTGCCGATACAAGTGGTGCAGCCATAGCCGACCAGATAAAAGCCCAGCTGTTCCAGATAGCCAAGCAGCCCCGATTGTTTTAGATATTCCGTTACGACCAATGAGCCGGGAGCCAGCGAGGTTTTGACATAGTTTTTAACTTTCAAGCCCCGCTCCACCGCTTTTTGGGCAACCAGGCCTGCGGCCAGCATGACCGATGGGTTACTGGTGTTGGTACAGGAGGTAATCGCCGCGATCACGACCGCGCCATGAGTAATTTTCTCATCGGCGTTATTTTTCGATACGATGCCGCTACGATCCAAGTCGCGCTCGAACAGCCCCATGCCTTTGATGCCGCTCGGCTCGATCAGCATTTGCCGGTAGGTCGGCCCGACTTCACTGAGGGCGATGCGGTCTTGCGGACGTTTGGGGCCTGCCAGCGACGGTTCAACGGTGCTAAGGTCCAGTTCCATAACCTGGGTAAATTCCGGGTCCGGCGTCTCGTCGGTACGAAACAGCCCCTGTTCCTTGGCATAGCGCTCGGTCAGGTCGATCAAATCCGCATGACGCCCGGTAAAGCGCATATAGCTGAGCGTTTCGTCGTCGATAGGGAAAAAACTGACTGTCGAACCTTGCTCAGGGGCCATATTGCTGAGCGTGGCCCGGTCCGGGATGCTCAAGTTAGTCAGGCCGGAACCGTAAAACTCGATGAACTTACCGACCACGCCAAACTTCCGGCACAGCTCGGTAATGCGCAACACCAAATCGGTCGCGGTCACGCCCGGCGGCAACAGGCCGGTCAACTTAATGCCGACCACATCGGGAACCAGCATGTAGATAGGTTGATCCAGCATCACCGCTTCAGCCTCAATGCCGCCGACGCCCCAGCCCTGTAGCGTAACAATTAAAATGCGACAAAAATTAAAATGATTTGCGATAGACATTACGCCAGAACAGTTGATGCGCCGCGCGATATTTGAAGGTTAGATTCTGCGATATTTGCCTTATGATTCTATTGCGGGACTGGATATTTAATTGCACATAATGAAAGTTGTAAATTTACACTACACCTGAAATCCGCAACTCGCCGCGCGCTCCCGCCCCGCTTCGCGTTCCAGTTTGGGTGGCTCCGCCTCCGCCACCAGGGGCCTCCCCATCCACTCCGTTGCCGGATATTGATGCGGCTCCGCCGTCACCGCCAAATTGACTGGTGCCAGCCGCACGCAAATTGCCGCTGGCATCTACAGATCCACCCGCCGCCGCACCGAATATACTGCTACCCGATGCCGTAGAGGCATTGGTTGACGCGTTGGTTCCCGCGTATACAGTATCTGTGCCTGTTGCAGCGGTTGCCGACCCGGTTGCCGCGAATCCCATGCCTACGCCATCGGTGAACGCCGCCGTAATACCTACAGCACCACCATACTGAGCGACGGTACCGGGGAATACGGTAATTAATGAGCCAAATGATGAGCCAGTACCAAGGTTACCACCGCCCACCCCAGTGACCGCTGCGCCGCCAACCCCTATAGTTACCGCCTCAGTCGCACCGACAGCGGATGCCAATATATCAAATGCCATACATCCTCCACCGCCCCCACCTGCCGATGCAACTGCCGTATTATTCGTTCTCTGCCCAGAGTTTCCATCTCCAACTATCATCCCGGGAAAACGTTTGTACCCTGGCGGCTGGACGAACGTTGCAGATTCGGTGAATATTTTAGTGAATCCTGACAGCACTATTGAGTGCAGAGCAGCACCATCAGAGACGAGCAACCTGGCTTCCCCAGGGTACATGATAAATGAGTTCAATAAATCAATTGTTTCGGAGCCATTTGCGGCTAATGTAATGTCGCCAGTACCTGAATTTCTGACATAGGCATGCCAGGAACTACCCAGCGTTGCTGATCGCTCGAGTGTTTGCGTGAATGTACCCGATAAATCAAACCACCGCGAACAGTCGTTTATTCCCAGGATGGCATTCTCCGACCGCTCTAATCGAGTTAATGACGGCACTAAAGATTTACGATCCATAAATGCCAGCTCCCCCAGCATTCCACACACCGGAACTTGGTCCGGGCGCCGTCCAATTAAGCTACTTGTCATGGGTATACTCCAAAAATAATTGCGGGCCATCCGTCTCTACGATGAGGCTCATGTAATACAGGTGCAGTAGTTGATACTACGGCAAGCGTGATTGGATCGTAGGTGATTATATCCGGTAGATAATGGATGAACGATTCGTCCAGCGGATGAATTTCGGTCATCGAACCATGCCCGCCCCACTGCCATAGCCCAATCAGAGTGAATGGTAATGCTAAGTCAGCAAAAGAGTTAGGGTCGAGATTATCCCCCGTCACTGCCTCAATCAGAATTTTCCCTGAAAATTCCTGAGTACCTGGCATCGGCAGAGTATATTCGGTAAACACCCTGCGGATCGCCTCTTGCTGTACTTGCGATAATGAATCCAATGTAATGCCTGCGGGTGCTGCTACTATAATTCGTTTCATGGCATATCCTTAAAGTGTTGAAAGAACTTGAAGATCCGCATTAGCTAACCTCACAGGCCACCCGCTTATAGCCGCCATAGGTTTGCATAATACATCTGATCCAGAAAAACTAGACCCAATAGCCATTGCTGTGACTGTTGGTAATGTAGCGCTAGTATCGGTACCAACAGTCCCCCCGTTAATACATGCGGCCACATCATTCAACTGGTAGGCTATGGCTATTTGATATTCAGTGCCAGAAACTAAAGTCCCAAAAGAAATGCTGCATTGCTCAACACCACCAGCAACTATTTTCAAAGCGGTCACCCCGGAGACGGACTGAATATAAATGCGTTCATTCGCAGAATTATCGCTAATGTCTAGAATTGTTCGTGTTCCGCTGGCATTAGCGATAAAATTTATTAAGAACGAAAATTCATCCTGCCTGTACCAATCGCCGAAGTTAGGTTCAGCGATTGTCGCCGCTTCTGCTGACCTAGTTATTGCCGCTTCTGCTGGGACTGGAATGTAACTACTTGTAAATGCTTTATTTAATTCAATCTGGGAACCTCCGAAGAATACTGTCCCAGTGTCGGATGCTATAACAGAGCTAGTTGGGTACAGGAGTAGTCGCAGAACAGTATTCCCGGTATTGTTATTCGTCGCAGTTACTGACAGCCTGTATACATCATGCCCTTGAGGGGAAAGCGCTAGGAGGACGCCGCCGGAACCTAGTACAGATACAGATAAAGTATTCCAATCAATTGTAAAGTAAGCCGTGACTGTTGAACCACCGTACATCTGCACTACAAATCGTGAGGCTGGGTTTGGAGCGCACTTTTTCAAATAACAACTAACCGCATGCGTATTTCCATCATTACTAATTGCCATATCCTTATATATTGCCGATGAATCGGATATATTTGAATCTATAACCTCATGCAATGTAACACCAGTAGATGTATCCGTAGTACCTATAGTAGCACCAAAGAAAACAGGCCACGTATCAGGAGAATCCCCATATGGCATGGAGTTTATCCTCTCCTCTTCAATCAGCAATCCTAAGCATCGCCCCGTACTTGGATCATATTCAAATCGTGGGACATTTACTGGCAACAGTTCCAATGGACCAATTTTGCCAGTGACCCGCGCGGCAGAAGTTCTACCAAATGCGACTCTAGTGCCTATTTGCTGGGTATTTGCAAAATCCAAGTTCAGGACAGGCCGACTTAAAGGATGGCCTGTCACAATATCCAATAAAATCGGCCACCAATTATCGGGGTCTAAACTTGGATCCAGCGACCCGCCCCCTGCTATTTTCCGGCGATATGTGCGTCCATTAATAGGCGAATAAACCAAAAAACCATCAATGTAGCTGGTTCCTGTTACCCACAATACCGCACCTGTTAATGCCGCAGTATTAATGGCGGATGCATTGGCAGCCGCTGCGCTATTAGCTGCGCTCGATGCAGATGATAGCGCTGATAGGGCATTGTAATAACAATCCACTGCATTGTTATAACAGTTGATTGCCAATGCAATCAACTGCACACGAAATGGAGCCAGCGCGGCTAAAAAGTTATCCATCAGCGTTTCAAACGTTGATGGCGTTCCGACGCTGGGCGTCGGCGGTAATTCGTCAGGACTAACGGGGGATGTTTGTGCCATTATATTTCCTCTACGGTTAAGTTTATTTTTGCATGCTCAGGGTAAGCAAGATCAAATTCAAAACTGGTCCAAAATCCATCGACCAACAATAAATCGAAATACCCGTCGGTATCCGTTAGCCAATACCACACCGCTATTTTTCCATTCAGCTGCGATTTTAGTTTTTTGACGGAATTTACTCGATTTTTTTTCAGAACTAACGTTTGCCTAGTTTCAGGAATTTCAAGCCTAGGGGTCATCTCATTAATGCTCCCGTCAAAATGCCGACTCACAGTCGAGTAGTTTTTTCCGCCTATTTTCGGGCTATACTCAATATCACCGATGTAATAATGGCGTCCAATAACACAGGGAGTAACTTCGACTAAACCTGATGTTGCCGTTAGAGTTATCGTGATTACTCCATTAGTGTACGGCGGTAGGTTGTCGCGAACGATGGCCGGTTTTGTCGAAAATGGCGCAAAACAATAATCATAATAGCCAAATACCTCGCGCGTATTCAGGTTAATGCTTTCGCTGAATACCGTGTCTCCGCTGCTTGTTTCGGTAATTTCTACTGCATTGGCTACCATGCGCCGCAGCGCTAATGCATCTATTCGCTCGCCAGCGGTTAGCACGATAGTAAGCGGGGATGGCGCAATCGTGCGCTGATCTGTTTGCAGGTAAAACATAGCCCAGCGATTTGTCCTGCCAATTCGTAACCAATGCACATCATCGGTTAACGCATTACCGATATTTCCAGCACTTTTTGACTCATACGCCCAGTGGGCAACAGGGTCAATAACCCGTTCTCCGACTACGTAAGTAGCTGCGCCAGAATACACCTGATACGTATCTCCCAGCCATTTCCACCATGTAGGCGAGCTGGCCGGGGCGTGACCGTTATTAGCCGCCTGCAAAGACTGATACTCGGATATTAATCCAAGAGTGCCTGCTACGCTGGCTGTTGCATCCACAGCATAAGTTGCGCCTGGGTCATAAGCGGGTGAGGCTACCTCAGGGACTGAGCTGTATGTCAGTATTGCGTCGGTTATTTCCAGCGGAACTATGACGCTCATGCTATGACCACTGTGCGTAATTCTGTTCCGCCCATCGTGACTTTGCCCAATATTGTTGCGGTATCCCTTGTGTTGTCCTTAGTATCGCCTGTGTTTCGTTCTATTTTTTCAAGCTTCGCCTCAAGCTTTGCTACTATAGCGGTTAATGCTTTGATTTCGGACACCAGCTCATCATTATTTTGACCTCCCGACAACATAGCCTGTGTTTGCCGGGCATTAAATATCCGGCTAGGACCTGTTGCTTCGATTTCTGGACCGTCCTCTCCAACCAGTCGCAACCCACCTAAATGATCGCCACCGGCGGCGAATGCCGGTAATTTGTTTGCTAATGCCCAGGCATTTGACGCTCCTGCATTCCATCCCATCAGCGCATCCAGCGATTGAGCGCTAATACCCTCAGCTTTTGCGGTCGTGTAGACCAGCGCAGGGTTACCGGCTGCCAGAGTGTCATTAACCCACTGCTGAGCGAACGGAATCGTGTAGTTGCCACCGGTCTTGCTATTGATGAGACCACTGGCCGCGTCATAAAACGCACCGCCGGATGATTGATAGCCATCCGGCGTCGCACCCTCATTGACGCGGAATGGCAGCGTAGGGGGTACGGACACTGTCGTTTGAGCAGCGACCGATTTGGCGGAATCAACACCGCGTAACGCGTCGGCCAGTGACAGTACTGAATTATCAATACCGCGCAACAGATCGATTTGGGTTTTCGCTGAAGATAATATGCCGTCGAGCCGATCAATATCGGCGTTGTACGTATCAGTTAGGATGGCGTACTGATCATCGTAATTTTTTTGCGCCGCCGTTGCTGCATCACCAATCGCGGTCAGCGTAAGTTGCGCGACACTAACCTGAGTATCCGCATGATCAGCTAAATCGGTAATGACAACCGCCGTGCGCCCTTGGTCGCGCTGGTATTCCAGGAATGTTGAAAATAGTTGCTCACTTGGCTTAGCTATATCAGTTAATGCGTGGTCGAGCCCTGTAAAATTGACCAATGAGCCACCGGATCGAGCCATATCAAGAGCAGATTGCAATACAGACTGAGCCGATACCCGTCGCTGACGTGTCAGTTCTGCTGTATCAACGACAGTTGATCCTAATGCCGCTCTGATTTTTCCAGCAACTGATGTCAACGTATTTAATAAATCGGATGCTGATTGCTTTTGCGTTTCGTTTGATTTTAGCGCGGCATCGAGCTGTTTTTTTAACGCCATTGAATCATCTTTATATTTTTTGCTGGCAATATCCTTTTCGGCAGCCACCGACGCGGTCAAACGTTGCAGCGACTTATCTAATGCAGCGTTAGCCGCATCGGCCGCGGATTTTTGCGCCGCAGCCAGATCTTGCGTAGCGTAGATCATGTATTGCGTCGCCCGCAAACTGATGTCCATCGCTGCGATTTCGTCTTTGCGCTTCGCGGCGAGAGCTGCTGATACATTACCTTGCGCTTCCATTAACGCAATATCTAACCCGCGCCGCTGTTGCGCCAGCTGCGCCGCAGCAGCAGCATCTTGAGCAACATAAATCATTTGCTGATAGTTAACCGCGATAGCATCGCCGGTGAGTCGCAACGCCGCTATCTCATCAGCGCGCCGGGTATTTAGCGCATCGACAGACCGCCCGGACGCCTCATAATAGGAAACCTCTAAAGCCCGCTGTCTTGCGGCCACCGCAGCAGCATCCTGGGCCGCATAGATCATGCGTTTATAGTTAACTGCGATTACATCGCCTGTTAGCTGCAACGCCGCTATCTCATCAGCACGCTGAGCGGCCAGCGCATCGGCGGCGCGTCCTGCAGCGCTGTAGTAATCGATCTCTAACGAGCGGCGAGTATTAGTCGCATCTTCGACACCTTTATAATAGGTGTCGGCCGCATCGCTCAACTTGAGCAACATGGAATATTGATGCTGCCCGGCCTCAGTCGATAAATCGACCGCTTCGACTTGTTGGCGATAGCCCTCGCGACTGGCCGCCAAACTTAATGCCACATCGCCTAATTGACTGTTCAGCTGAGCGTTGTTGCGAGACTGCTTTTCATTGTTGGAGAAAAATTTATCGTAATAAGCATCGAATTGTTTCTGAAATTCCTTAATGCCACCGGCCGCCTGGGCCAGTCCATCGCTGATAGCGATCGCGTCCCTTGAGATGCTCAAACCGCTGGTCGCGAGCGCATCTTGGACGATAGCGATTTCCGACACGATCCGGACTGTTGTCTCCAGCATCCCTTCGCCCAGCTGTTGATACTGACCGAGGATGTCTCCAAACACGGACGTCGACATAGTATCGAGAGCAGCACCAATAACCCCATCGAGCTTTTTAGCAGCATCTTCGCCGGATAACCCTTTCAAGTCGACCGTTAGCGCCGGGATGACGTAGTTTTTAACGCGGTCAGACAAGCCCATACCCAGGTTATCAGCGAGCCCATTCATAGTCTCGCCCATGCTCTTGAAAACGCTGTTAAGCGCTTTTTGGGTAGCGTCGTCTATCGCTGCATATTGCGTGCTGTATGATGTTTTGTCACTGCTAAACAGCCCGCCCTTGGTTTTGGTTTCAATTGTCGCAAACTGTTGAGCTGACAGATTCCCGCCTGCCATAATGCTACTGATTGATGTCGGATTAGTTGAAATGCCCTGATTGACAACTGTGCTGGTTTGCTTTCCGCCGAACAAAAATCCGAGCACAGCTTTTCCAATCGGATCGAAACCAGCCATGTTAATCGGGTCTATTGATGTCAAGAAACCAGACATACCCGTTAATTTAGAACCAGGAAGAGCAGCAAAGTCTTTTAATCCGCCCGCTTGGTATAGCCGGGTAATAACGTCAGTTATTCCCGAGTGCAGATCGGCAATACCACGATCAATACTCCGCAATGTCGCATATTCTTCAGCATGTATATCTCTCAACAGCTGATAGGTTTTATCAATCGACTGGGATTTGGCTGTTGGGTCACCTAACACGGTGCCTGTGTCGGATGACATTTTAGGCGATTCGCTACTGGCATTAGACATCATGCCGTAACCCAGCGCCGCCATAACAGCGCCCATAGCCGCAACGCCAGCAAAGCCGCCCCAGCCGCTTTGCGCAAACATAGTCGCGGCACCAGACGCCAGCTTAGGAATAATACTGGCCACGTAAACAGCCATCTTTTTCGCTTCCATCGCCATCGAAGCCACACCCAAAGCTATTTCGATGCCATGAAAGGCTTGCGCAGCGGCGGTTTTTTCACCAAACATTTTGCTCGCAGCGCCGGCGACCTGTCTGGCGCTGCTTAAAGATGTCTGTAATTGTTTTTCCTCATGTTGCTGGACGTCCCGATACCACTTTTCATCAGCAGCCACCTTAGTCTTAACATTTTTTATATATTCGTCGGTAAATCCCTTGCTGGCATCCGGCTGTATTGCATCTATTTCAGCTCGGCGCTTCGCAAGATCTTCCATGTCTTTGACATTGTCCTTAATAGTCTGGCCCATTTTTTCCAGGGCACCGACCATTAACGAAAAACCGCCCAACGCTCCATCAAACACCGCCGAAGATACTTTGCCAAGCTCTCCCATGCTGTCTTTTGTGTTATCGATAGTGCTGTTGTAGTTCTCCAAAGATTTCCAGGCGCTATCAATTGCTTTTTGTTGCTTTTCAATGTCATCGCTGGCGCTGGATTTAGCGACAACCTCAACGGCAGTACCGGGGCTAACGCCCTTTAACAGCAATTGCGTGTACATATATTGCTGTGCCGACATAGTCAACTTGTCATATCTGTCGCGCTCAGCATCCATAGCCGATGCGCCAGCATCAATACCTTTTTTCTGCGCTTCCAGCGCTTGAATGGAATCCCAAATGGCGATTGACGATGTCTGAACCGCATCGCTCATACCCAGCGCTGCAAGCTTCGACAACTCATAATCGCGCTCTGACAGCGAAAGTTTTAAATGCTGGTCGTTTAAAGCATCAATTGCATTACGGATAGCATCGGCATGCTTTTTCGCCTCTGCCGCCGCTTTCTTGGTGGCTTCGGTAGATAGCCCAGCAGCGGAACCCACCGCATTATGCGATGCCGCCAGTTGCAAGTTCTTTGCTGTAGATTGTTCGGCTTCTGCCGTGGCTTTTTTCTGCTCATCGGTTAGATTTTGATGAGCCACGGCAGCGCCTTCAATACTTGCCACATAAGTGCCGATCCAATCCGTGCTGAGGTCTTGCTTTAATTGCTTGCCGACATCGGCAAAGCCGTTAACCAGCGGCTTATCGACTACGGCCTTTGAGGAGGAAAAGCTAAAGTCGCCCACGCCCATACGGGCAACATCACCCGCCGCTGCGCTTGCCCTAGCGGTTGCATTATCGAGGGTATTGCCGACATTGATTGCGAGAGCGCCAAAAATGATCCCAACCGAATGACCCAGACCAACAAACAAGCCGATCATATCGTTGACCACGAATTTAACATTGCTCTGCATTTGGTCGCCGGAAACAATCCAGCCTGAAGCGGTATCTGCTGCGGCACCCAGCCCGGCCTCTTTTAATGTTGCCCAACCACTGCTGATAATTTGAGTGGTGACATCCCAAGCGCCTTTAGCCAAATTGCTGGCCGATACATTGGTATCGCCAACGGTGATGGCCGCTTCGTTAAACTCTCTGATGCTATCGAGCGCATTTTTAGCGCCGGTTAAAAAGCCGCCCCAAATAGCCGAGGTCGGCTGTTCGATCGATTTGATCAACCGCGTCCAGGAATTACTCATGTCGGTTGTTTGTGCATTGATGTTTTGCGCCGTCGCAGCAGCAGCGCCATCAAAAGTATGCAGGGCTTTAGCCAGTGTATCGCTGAAAAAAGCAGTCGTTGCTTTGCCTTCATTGACCAGATTTTTAAACCCCCCGGCGGGTAAACCTGCGGCTTTATCCATTTCCTGGAGTAATCCTGGGATGGGTTCCATGACTTGGTTAAAGTTTTCAGCATTGAGCATGCCCAATGATTGACTCAGGCCAAAAAACGTTTGCTTTAATTGATCGTTACCGACGCCCAAGGCGCTGGCGGCATCATTAAGGCCTTCGAAAAACTCCTTAGTGCGTTGGCTGGTGATTAATCCGGAGTTTTGCAAATTCCGCAGCGTGGTGTAGCTATCGGAAAGGTCATTGATTTTTTTATGTTGGGCGTCGGCAACCGTATCAATGTACCCCAGCGTTTGCGCATAATCGCCGGCTGTCGCGGTCAGCGAGTGCAGCCGGGTATCCAAATCCTGAACAGTGGCGGTATCTTTGATGATCTTATCGCCAAAGTTAATCAGCTCATAAATGCCGACCAATGGCGCTATCGTCTTAACCAGGCCCGCCGCTGCCGACTCCATAGTCCGCAAATTGCGACTGGCATTGCTGGAGGCATTAGAAATACGGTTTATATTGTCGCCAGTTTGCCCCAGCACTTCAGCGCTGCCGTCGGCATTGACCCTAATCCGTAATCCTAACGTTAAATCGCTCATCGTTGTTTAGCTCGTTCCCGTTCCGCCTCGGCTTTATCCTCGGCGATTTTGCGTAACTCATTAAATGCCGTCATTGCGCCACGCTCGAATAAGTGGATGTCGTCCATTATTTCGACCTGCTCCGGAGGATAAGGATAACGTGGCGCAATAACTGCCATCACTGCGGTGTAATCCAGACCGGTCACGCCGTTATAGCCGTGCCGCCACTGGGTTTGACAAAACAAAAAAATATCCAGCGCCGGACCGGCATCATGCCAAACCCGAAAATCCTCTTTTAAGCGGCCGTTGCTCAAATACGCCTGATACCACTCCGGCCGGTCTGTCTCATCCCCAGGAGCAACCGATACCTTGCGATCCGGCACGCCGAAAAACTCGGCATCGGTCATTTTGCGCGGCTCAGCTGCTGTAGATGATGCAGTAGGCTCCTGCATCACCCAGTAGTAACCGGCCGCGATTAGTTTTTTGCGCGCGTCTTTTTTTGTTCGGCTACGGTGATGCCTTTTTGCACCGCCAAAAACGCATCCTGGATGCCGGGTTGTATCCAGGGCTTTTTCATCAGCGCCGCTTTAACAACCTCTGAAAACGCAATAACATTGCCAGATTCATCGGTTATCGGCCCGATCTCCTTGATGTAAGGCTCTGCATACTCATGAATGGGTTTGCGCGCTTCTGCCGCGTCATCATCATCCATGACGAAATCTTTTTCACGCTCCATTTTGGCTGCAAGATGGCTTAGGCGCGCCCATTTTGCCGTTAATTTCCCCCAGTCTTCGCGATCCATGACTTCAACGGTGATGTCTAATTTGTGGGGGATAATTTTATCCCCAGGACCCGGTTCCTTAACGTCTACCGATACGGTACGTGTAACTTCATCTTGTAAATCTTCTGTGCTTACTACTAATGCCATGACTATTTCCAGTTAAAAAGGTTACTGCAAAATAAAAATAACTTCGTTATTACCTGTGCCGTGTGGCGGTATGTTGAGCTCAAGCGTCGTCATCTTTACACCATCTTTTTCTGAATCGCTCGGATTCAGCAGTTGGACTGCTTTTTGGAACAACGCGCTTTGCTCGCCGATCGGACCATGCGTAAATAACATCGGCCCGATAACCGCATTTCTCACGTCCGAATAAATATCGAACTCAGATTGCAAAGGCGAGCGGATCATGATCGAGCCTTTCGCCTTACGGTCTTTGATATAAACGCTCTCGTCGCCGATGTCGTTCGAATGCACCAGTTCGTTACCTAAATCAACGCTAATCTTATTGGCGACCGCGTCGGCATAGCCGTGCAAAATCAGGTTCTTGGTGTTGGCGTAATTGACCGGCAACGGCTCAACCCAGGCTGTTAAGTCAAACGCCGGAAAAGCCGCATCCTCGTAGCGATCCACCAGACCTTGGTAGCTGAATTTAATCAGCGGGATGGCGCCGGACGAATAGTCGAACGAGACATTGCCGCGCGCGTAGGTAAACGAATGCAGCGCGCCATCATCGAAATAGTAAAACGTGTTGCTGAGGTGGTTGTCAGAAACCGGCGCATATTTAACATAAGGATTCATCCGGTACGTAGTCGTTGCGGTCGGCCTGCGCGGCAGAGCCGGCGTAATCGAGGCCATTTTGCTAGTGCCGTTGTAAGCGTAAATTAACCGGTCAACCGTCAGCGTATATAACGTGGCCGAGGTGGTAACAAACTTTAACGGCGATTTCAGCGTCAGCAGACGCGTCGTGCCGTTGAAGGCAATCACATCGCGCTGCTCCGATACGACAAAGGTGCTGGCATCGGTCGGCGCTGTGCCGATTTTGGTCTGTAGCGTTGCCCGGCGAGTGCCGACGTCGTAAAGAACAATCTTGCGCAATTCCGGAGCCGCCGCGCCGGTGGTGATCTCGATATCGCAGCCTTGGACGTTGCTGGTGCCGACCTCGCTCAACGGCAGATAAATGTCGTTGACAGTGGAAACAGAGAAACCGGCGCTGACAATCGTGCCGGCAAAATGCTCGATCCTTGCCGACATGCCGACATAATAATCATTGACATGCTGCACGGTGTACGTCACCAACAGCGGAGCCTCCGCAAACGGTGTCGTCACCGTCGCTATTTTTGTGGTGCCGTCATAGGCACTGATCACCGACGATTCGGCACCGACTACAACGGTCATGCCGACATAATAATCATCTTCCGCCGATGCGGTCGTGGCGAAATTAAGATCGGTCGTGGTCGATCCGGCTTGCAAGGTGCCGGTATGCTCGGCATCGGTCGCGGCCAATTTGACCAGCGCTTTATCGGCCGATCCGGGCGCTTGCGCGGTGCCGGACGCCATGCCGACCTGCACCGATAACCCGGCATAGGCGTCATCGGTCGCCGAGGCGCCGCCCGCCAGTTTCAACAGATTGACGGTGCCGCCCTGGGCCGTACCGGTCACCGCCGTGGCCGAGGTGGTTCTTGCCATAGCGCAACCGCGCACCAGCGGATCATAAGCGGGAGTTGCGCCCGGCTTTGGCACGCCTTCCGCATCGCCGCCCATCGCCAGGGCGACATCGATGTCGATTTGCGCATCGAAACTGGCCACTATTTTGATACTGCCGCCCATGAAAGGACGGATCGGGTTGCGGTCGATGGTTTTAGCTTTCAGCGGCTCGACTTTCAGCGTTTCGGCATAAATGCCGATGGCCGTCTCCAGCGATCCTGCAAGGCCCGGCGTTGATTCGGGTTGAACCAGGATAAAGCGTTTCGAGTCTAATCTTGGGTTAGTTGGCATGGTGCTTGGCTCCTTTGCTGGTTTTTAGTGCCGCTTCAGGTGCTGCGGGCTCTGGTTTTAATTCGGGTTCCGGCGCTGGAGCGGCGGCTTTAACCGGCTTAGTAAGTGGCGGCGGTGTTTCACCGTCTAAAAACCACTCGTCGCGTTCGGCGCAATACCAGCCGGACTTGCCGGATTGTTTATAGTCATCAAAGGTCATCACTGTCTCCGTGATAATTTAAAAATCAATTCAGTTTCGTAAAAAGGGTGGCGTTCGCCCATGTCGGGGAAAGTTTCGTAATCGTCAAAAATGATCGTGTTATTGCCGATCAGGCCTTCTTTAATGATCGGGACCAGCAACTCGGCCGCTTCGGCAACGCGCAAATGCCCCAGCATCACATCATTGACAATCGCTTTTTCGTTGACGCCGATAATGACGCTAATCAGTTCTTGATTGGCGATATCCTTGTTTTTAGACTTAACCGGCACATAGCAAATGCAGGGATAATCGTTAGCATTGGGACTGCGCTTATAGCCGATGAGGTGTTTGGCCGGCTTGTCGTAATGGGCGATAAAAAAATCTTCCAGGGGCACGTCGCTTTTAATGCGGTTGCGTAGATCCAACAGGGCATCGAGAGCCATCAGCCGCGCCCCAGC
>Ga0208122_100242_pt1 | contig 16776 bp, 10 predicted proteins | sample LakWasMe80_HOW10_2_FD_183906 | JGI IMG/M metagenome (GOLD analysis project Ga0208122, IMG submission 183906) | Freshwater sediment methanotrophic microbial communities from Lake Washington under simulated oxygen tension - Sediment Metagenome... | ecosystem: Environmental > Aquatic > Freshwater >...
TTCGAAAATTTGCGTACTCTGCTTCAATTTATGCCTTTTGATAGCTGGCAGCATCTGATGCGGTTCATGCTGAATGGCGGCATCGAATTACCAATTAAGACTTAAGGTTTTAAATTGGGAATTGCTGAAATGGACGTGGACGAGGATTATTTATCAGCACTTGAACCTCTGATAACGGCGGATGAACATGTTTGATCAATTATTAAAACGTTTGCTGCAAGGTGAATTTATCTGCGAAGTCAGTGATGAAGCCGGTTTTCGTTATTTGCAAGACCCTGAAAATGCGGCGCAGGTGGATGCGTTTTTAACCCGCCTTGATTATCGCTTGTCCAATACCCAGAACCGGCTGGCCTTTTTTGCGGCTTACCGGACGATAGACAACAGCGCACGTAGCGACATCCGTAAAGTTTTTTATCAATTTCGCATCGAGTTGCAGCCGGTGGTTGAGTGGCTGGATATGATGATGTCCTGCTTAAACCAGGATACCGCATTATCGCCCGGCGACACGCTGAGTTTTTCCGGCTTGTTGCAAGTCATCGAACAAAATCAGGCCTTGGCTGATCGTTTGCAGGCCTTTGCAAAATTCAAGGACTTTACCAGCGGCGATGATTCGGTAAAAGGGCGGCTGGAGAAGCTGTTAACGACCCTGCAAAAATGGAATTACCTGAGTTTAGCCAATCGCGACACGCTGATTTATCAAGTCACCGGCAAGCTGGATTATTTTTATCAGGCCTTGCAGTTTATTCAGGAGCACGAACAAATCCCCGTCGAGCAGGGCGAAACCGATGCGATTCAGGGGAGTCTGTTTTGAGCCAGTCGCAACAGGGCTTGGAGCGCTTACTGAGAACATTAGCCGGCCATAGCGAGTTGATTGCGAAGGCTTATTTTACCGGCGTGGTCTACAAGGACAATCAAAACCAGCGTGCGCTAAACCAGCTCAAGCAATTGAAGGTGCTGGTTAATCATGACGCGGAGGGTTACCGTATCGCCGGGCGTTTGACCCAGTTTTTAGACAGCGCCTTGAGCAGCGACCGGGTTCGGCGACTGGACACCGATCTAGCCGACTGGATTGATACGCTGAAGCTGCAAATCAGTCTGTATCAGGATGCCGAAGTTGAAAACCGGCTGGGTGATTGCGACAGTTATTTTGCCGAAACTGAGCGGCTGGTTTTCGATTTGTCCGATACCCTGGAAGAAAACACCCGCTATTTATCGATGCTGGTTAACAGCCGATTCGCCAATGTGCGCACCCTGGCGGAAAAACAAAAGCAGAATACCTTTTACATTTCCAGGCTGGAAAAACTGGTGAATGCCATCACCGCGCTGCAACCTGAGTCTTTATTGGAAATGGTTGAAGATCAGCCGCTTATTTACGACTTACTGGATCATCAGCTGCTTCGTAAATTACCTATCTACCAACAGCGTTTGCAGGATATTCTCGACAAGTTAAAAGTCTTTTTGTTTGAGCTCAGGCAAATAGAGGCTAGAGCGCAATTAGTGCAAGGCTTTGCCTTTTTTCTACAGCAAAACCAGAATTATCAACCGCAGGACTGGAGCGAGCGCGACAGCATTCCCGAGCACTGGAACCAGATCAAGCCTTTGGCATTGTTTGCCTATGCCGATCCGCTGGATCATGCGTTGGAAGAAGACTTAATCGAGATCGCGCAAAAAATCCGTATCGATACGGAAGTCATGTTGGCAAAACAAAAACAGCGCTCGTTAAGCGCGGTGTCTTTAAGCCCGCAAAACAAAACAACCTTGGACTTGCCGCTGTACCGAAAACAGTTAAGAGTGTATTTCGACAGGGTGCTGAAAAATGAGGGGCAGTCCATTTCAGCCGTAGCTTTTCAACAGGCTTTCGTGGATGACATCGAACCTTCAATCTGGTTGAGTTGCGTGCTGAATGAATGGTTAAGACGGCAGCAACGCAATAAACGCTTGCAGATGGAATTGATTCAGGCCGATGTCGGTCGGCATTTTTCCGGTAACAAAAAGGTGAGGGATATTGTTCTTCAGTTTAGGGGCGCTGACAATTGAACAAGCAATTGTTAAGCGTTATAGAGCGGGCGATCCGGTCTGACAACCAGCTTTTTCCGCTTAATCAGAGCTGGGAATATCTGCACCGGCAATACAATATCGGTCAAACACAAGGCAATAAGCTGAAAGTCACGCAGCAGGATAAGGATGACTTGATTGCGGTGGTTAAACATGAAGACGGCATCGATCTTGAGCAAATCTCGGTTGCTGATTTTGCGGCAATGAATCGCGAAGCGGCTTTAGCTTTTGCGTTGGATGAGAAAATAGCCGGGCAGTCCGTTAAAAAAGACCGGCTGGCGATTAAAGCGTTAACCGGCAAGGCCTTGAAAATCAACGGGCTATCGTATTCATTGCCGGACAGCGGCTATCTGGATATGGCGTTGGCGGATATAACCGGCACCGCGCATAACTGCATCCTGCTGATTGAAAACTATCGCTGTTTTGATCGTCTGGAAAACATGCAGCTGAATTTACCGGCTCGATATGCCGATCCATTGGCGTTATATCGAGGCGATAACGACTACAGTGAGAAGACGGTGCGGCAACTGTTAGCGCAGCTCAACTTACCGGTACTGGCTATGGCCGATCTTGACCCCCAAGGCTTGAGTATTGCCCAATCCTTTCCTCATATTGTCGGTTTAATAGCGCCTTGTTTGGCTGATTTGGAGGCTTTGCTTGAAGATAAGCAAAAAGCCAATCCCAAGCTATATGACAAGCAGCTGGCCGGTTGCCAAAATGCCTTATCAACCAGCCCCCACGGCTTGATTAGACAGCTTTGGGGAATGATGAAAAAACATCAGGCGGGCATTGTGCAGGAATATTGGTTGCAGGCGGGCTGTGTACTGGTCGTGCATGGTTTGGATCCGGCAGAGCATCGGTAAGACTGCCGGGGGAGAGACGAACTATACTCGACACGGGTACGGATTACGGCTTTTGTCCCCCTATCCCTTCGGGAGAGGGCTGGGGTGAGGGAATTCAAAAATGCGCAATTCATGATTGTTTACAGTATACATCGAAGGAATACCGGATTAACCGAGTGCCGGTTTAAAGGCTGGTTTGTCAAAACGGCAGCCAAATATCTGTCCATGCAGAATCTGCAGGCAAAAAAAATGCGGCTGATTAGGCCGCATTAGAGAAGGATATAAAACTCTGAATTCCGAGGAGGAAGTTTGCATCTCAAGAGTTGCAGCTATATTAACGATAAATGCCGGGCAATGGAATGTGGCATATTGTCGCGTGTCGGCAGCCACAGGTAGCGATCGGTTTTTGTAAGCACACCATGAAACGGCAGGCAAATATCTGTCCATCCAGAATCCTGCGGGCAAAAAAAATGCGGCTGATTAAGCCGCATTAGAAAAGGATATAAAACTCTGAATTTCGAGGAGGAAATTTGCATCTCAAGAGTTGTATATATATTAGTAAAAATACGTAAGCGATGGAATGTGGCATATTGTCGCAGTATTTCAGTAGGTTTTATTCCCTCGCTGTTTTACACTCTTGGCCGATAAAGCAAAAATCACGGCCCCATTCGAGCAGAAACTGTTTTAGATGTTTGATCAAGCCCTGTTGCAAATCGCGCTCATTATGCGGTTCCGGCACATGCAGGAAATCGAACAAATAGCTGTCTTTGAAGACTTGGTCGGCGACCGGGTGCAATTCTCTCAGCAGTCGAGACTTTTAACGGCGAGGCGATAGTGCGCTCAAACAAGGCCTGGTTAATTTGCTGTTCCAGTTCGCGTTTTGACCAACGCTGTTCTACCGCCAGCTTGAGGTAAAAACGGCGCTCTTCTTCGGATTTGCACTTGGAAAGTATCAATAAATTATGCGTCCACGATAAAACTCTCACCAGTGGTGAGAGTTCCGATAGTCCCTGGCCTGGCGTTGGGCAAGAAGCAGGCCGATAGGCAGACCTTCCAGGTTTTTTAAAATCTGGAAGGTCTGCCTGGCAACGTTCTGATGTGTTTTAACTATTTTCGTTTTTTTTCGTGGACTACGCTTTTTATTATGAGCATGCGTAACATCAGTCAATAACTTTACCCGTCGAGAGAGTATGGAGAGAATGCGTTTGTATTCGTTTAAAAGCGCCAAACCGCTTTTGCCGCTAAGATCGGGCCAGCGGCAGCCTTCCGGCAGTTTGTGGTTTTTTAGGATGCCCGTTTTAGTATTTTCGAACTCCATTTTGATAAATAACAGTAATACCCGTTCGGTGACATAGTCCGAATAGTTGATGCCGTCATCGCGCAGTACATCGCAGAGGTTCCATAACTTTTGGACGATTTCGTGATTATCCGGCTTTTTGATTTCATTAGGCCGGTTAAGCAAATTTATGGGTAAAAAATAGGCGGCACTTTACCAAAAGTAAGAGGAAACGCAGAGAATAAAACAAATCATATCTCCAACTCCTGAATTTTCCGGGTCAGGGTGTTTCTGCCGTAGCCCAATAAAATAGCGGCTTCGTGGCGTTTGCCGTGGGTAAAGTTTAACGCCGCTTTTATTAAAATGCTTTCCACCGTGGGGATGATGTGTTTGGCGATTTCGCTCTCGTTCCCGCGCAGCAGCTGCTGGTCTATCCAGTTCCTTAGCAATGCTTCCCAGCCGGTTTCGGCAGCGTTTTTTTCTGCGGTTACGTTAAGCAATTCAGGCGGCAGGTCGTGCAGGTGAATTTCCCGGCCCGAAGCCATCACGGTCAGCCAGCGGCAGCTGTTTTCCAGCTGCCTTACATTGCCCGGCCAGTCCAATGTGCTTAAAAAAGCTTCCGCTTCGGGTTTTAAGATTTTAATTTCGGTATTGAGTTCGACGGCCGCCTGATTTAAAAAATGGCGCAGCAGCAACGGTATGTCCTGTTTACGCTCGCGTAGCGGCGGAATGTGGATGCGGATGACGTTTAAGCGATGGAATAAATCTTCCCGAAAACGGCCTTGCTCGACCAGGGTTTCAAGGTTCTGGTGGGTGGCGGCAATAATGCGCACGTCGACTTTAACGGCTGCATACGAACCGACCGGATAGAACTCGCCATCGGCCAGCACCCGTAACAAACGGGTTTGCAGTTCGGCGGGCATGTCGCCGATTTCATCAAGAAACAGGGTGCCGCCATCGGCTTGTTCAAAGCGTCCGGCGCGGCGCGATTGCGCGCCGGTAAAGGCGCCTTTTTCATGGCCGAACAGTTCCGATTCCATCAGGTCTTTGGGGATGGCGGCCATATTCAGGGCAATGAACGGGTTGGCGGCCCTGGGGCTGTGGCGGTGTAGCGCCTTGGCGACCAACTCCTTGCCGGTTCCCGATTCGCCGTTGATGAGCACGGTGATATGCGACCTTGCCAGCCTGCCTATAGCGCGGAATACTTCCTGCATGGAGGGCGCTTCGCCGATAATTTCCGGCGTCGTTTCATCGGCCGTGTGGGCATCTGAAGCCGATCCCTCAAGTTGCTGCTGTCGGCTATGAATGCAGGCTCTATGAGCCAGGTCGACGACTTCTTTAATATCGAAGGGCTTGGGCAGGTACTCAAAAGCGCCGCCGTGGAATGCCGAGACTGCGCTTTCCAGGTCGGAATGCGCGGTCATTACAATAACCGGCAGGTTCGGGTGGCTCAATTGAATCTTGTTCAAAAGTTCCAGTCCGTCCATGCCGGGCATGCGAATATCGGTAATCAGGGCATCGGGTAGGTCGTTTTGCAATGCATTCAGCAAATCGAGCGCGCCGGAAAAACTGCGGGTGCTAATGTCCGCTTTTTGCAGGGCTTTTTCCACGACCCAGCGTATGGACTTGTCGTCATCGATGATCCAGACAGTTTCGGACTTAGGCATTGCCGGTCTCCCGTAGAGCAATAATGGGTAAGAAGATTGAAAACACCGTGTTTCCAGGTTCGCTGCTGCATTCAATCAAGCCGTTATGTTGATTGATCAGCGCTTGAGCTATCGATAAACCCAGGCCGGTGCCGTCTGCGCGGCCGGTAATCATCGGATAAAATATCTGATTCATCATGTCGGCTTCGATTCCCGGTCCGTTATCGATAATGTCGCACTTCACCGCCAATTTATAGCGTTTTCGGCCGATGGTCACTTGCCGGTGAATTCGGGTTTTGATAGTGATGTTGCCTTCGCCGTTCAGCGCTTGAACGGCATTTTTGACGATATTCAAAATGGCCTGAATGAGCTGGTCTTTATCCGCCAATATGTTAGGGATGCTGGGGTCGTAGTCGGATCTTATGGTCAGGTTGGATTCGGCTTGGACCAGTTGCCTGACGCGTTCCAGGACTTCGTGAATATTGATGGCTTTCTTGTTAGGCAGCTTGTTGGGGCCGAGCATTTTATCCATCAAGCCTTGCAGACGGTCGGATTCGGCAATGATAATCCGGGTGTATTCCTTGAGTTCCGGGTCGTTCAATTCCAGATCCAGCAATTGTGCCGCGCCGCGTAAGCCGCCCAAGGGATTCTTAATTTCATGCGCCAGGCCCCTGACCAGTAACCGGGCGGTGTTCTGTTGGGTCAATAAGCGCTCTTCCTTGGATATGCGCAGGTGATTGTCTACTTGCTGCAATTCAACCAGAATCTCGTTGACCCGCTCATCTTTTAATAACGGCGTTGCACTGAAATTGATGGTAATACTGTGGTTCATGCGATCCAGAATAAGCTCGCGATCCACCAGCGGCTCGGCCATGGTCAAGCATTGCTGTAAATTCATCAGCAGGGCGGGATCGGACGATTTGAATAACTCTTGGGCGCCGAGACCGACCAAGTGGCGCGAGCTGTCGGCCAGCAGAATTTCTCCGGCGGAATTAATGTAAGTGAGCGTTAGGGCGCGATCAAATAACAAGATCGCGCCGTTAAGATGATCAAGTATACGTTTATGCATAGTTTGCGTAAGTGTTGTTCCTGAGTTAATACTTAATATTTAATAGTAAGCAACTTACAGACCAATAAGCCAAAAAAACCATTTGAAGCGTCCGGTTCCATTTAATTTGAGCAACCGGCGTGCCGGGAAGCGCATATTTAGCCGTTAGGCTGCACCAGACTGGTCAAGTATGCACCATATTGGTGCCAAAGTTTCGGTTTTTTTATGGCTCGCTTCAGGAGACTATCAGGACTTTGCTGCGCCAACGCCGCCAGACTACATGCAAGAGGACAAGGTCAGCGGCTTGTGGCTTGTGGCATGCGGTTTGCTGTTAGCTTTCACCAGCCCGATGACAGAATCATGTTTGTCGAAGCGCGCGGTTCCGGGCTGTCCTGCGTAGGACGATCTGGAACCGCGCCGCCTGCGCATTCGTTGCCTATTGATGTTGTTGCACAAAGGCAGCTACCGGTTCGCAGTCGATCGGGGCGACGCAAAGAGGCGTCGTAGTGTAATTACTCTGGAAATGGATCATTAAAGCGAAGATGCATTAACAATTCGGGTAAGCGATGAGCGGATCTGCCGGCTGAGGGTTGTTAAAGATCCATGAAGTCAATTAAAGCCAACAAACTGTGTTGGCAACACACGAGAAGCAACTATGTTATTTGGTCGAAATAAAAAAAATCCCATCAAGATGGCCGACAAAGGCGTTGTTAAATGGACCTATTCAACCTGCGGCTATTGTTCAACCGGTTGTTCCATTGAAATCGGCGCCAATGCCGAAGGCAAGCCCGTTGCCTCGCGCGGCGTAAGCGGCGCAGACGTCAATCGCGGCAAGCTTTGTCTCAAAGGGATTTTCGAATATGAAGTATTTGAAGCAACGGGGCGGGGGACAACGCCGCTGGTGCGCGACCAAGCGCACCATCCTTACCAAACGGCTGATTGGGATGTAGCGCTGGACAAAATGGCGGCTGAAATCAAGCGGATTCAGACGACTTACGGCCGCGATTCCTTCGCTATCGTCTCAACCGGGCAATTACTCACCGAAGAATTCTATACCTTGGGCAAGTTAACCCGTGGCGTGATCGGCACTAACAATTACGACGGCAACACCACGCTGTGCATGGCTTCAGCGGTGTCGGGCTATAAACGTTCGTTCGGTTCTGACGGCCCGCCGGGCTGCTATGAGGATTTTGAACATACCGATTGCCTGATTGCCTGGGGTTCTAATCTTCCCGAACAACACCCGATTATTTATTGGCGTTTAAAAGATGCCAAGGAAAAACGGCCTTTTCCGTTGATTGTGGTTGATCCGCGGGTCACGATTTTTGCGCAGCATGCCGATATTCATTTAGCCATCACGCCGGGCACCGATGTCGTGCTGCAAAACGCGCTGATTCATGTAATTCTAAAAGAAGGACTGGAAGACCGCGACTACATCAACGCTAATACCAACGGTTTTGAAGAACTGGCCAAAGAAGTCGCTTACTACGACCCCTGCACGGCGGCCAAAATTTGCGGCATTGATGAAGACACCATTCGCACCGTCGCCCGTCTTTATGCCAAAGCCGACAAGGCGATGAGTATCTGGACCATGGGCATTAACCAAAGCACCCACGGTTCCGACGGCGTGGTCGGGATCAATAACCTGAATTTGGTGACCGGCAATATCGGCAAACCGGGCGGCACCAGTTTATCGATTACCGGTCAATGCAATGCCATGGGGACGCGGGAGTGGTCTTCCTGCTCGGGTTTGCCGGGTTACCGGGCGTTGGAAAAAGAGCAGGAACGCGAAGAAGTGGCGCAATTCTGGGGCATCGACCCTGAGTTTTTCCCCAAGCAACGCGGTTTGACCGAAACGGATATTTTTCCTGCGATAGAAACAGGGGAAATCAAAGGCTTGTGGCTGATAGCGACCAACCCCATGACCTCGATGGCGAACACCGCGCGCATCCGCAAAACGCTGGAAAAACTGGAATGTCTGGTGGTGCAGGATTGCTTTGTCGATGTGGAAACCAGCCAATACGCGCATATTTTTCTGCCCGCCGGCACCTGGGCGGAAAAAGAAGGCGTCTTTACCAACACCGAGCGCCGCGTCAATCTGACCCGCCAGGTGCAGCAGCCGCATGCCGATTCAAAATCGGATATGCAGATTTTTAACGAGCTGGCCAAACGATTTGAACAAGGCCAAAAAATCAGCTTTCCCGAGCAACCGGAACAGGTGTTTGAAGAAATGAAGGCGCTGTCTAAAGGACGGCTCTGCGATATTTCGGGCATGACCCACGACCTGATCGAACAACAGCGCGGCATTCAATGGCCGTATACCGAAGCGCAGGCCCAACAAGGCGATAAGGGCGCCCAGCGGCTGTACACCGAGCCCGCCACGTTCTGTTACGCAGACGGCCGGGCCAAACTCATTCCCTTGCCGTTCATCAACAATAATGAAGTCCCGGATGAGCAATTTCCGTTCTGGCTGAATTCCGGCCGTCTGGTCGAACATTGGCATACCCGCACTAAAACCGGAAAGATCGGTAATAACAACAAATTCAGTCCGATTCCATTTATGGAAATGAATCCCGATGCCGCAGAGGAGCTGGGTATTGCCCATCAATCCTATGTGCGGGTTGTATCGCGTCGAGGCGATGCGGTTGTCATGGTCATGTTGACGCAGCGCGTGCCCAGAAACATGGTGTTTATTCCGTTTCATTTTTTTGATTGCGTCAATCGCTTAACCTTAGGTCTTTTGGATCCGCACTCGCGGCAACCGGCCTTTAAGCAATCGGCGGTATGTATTGAAACTATCGACCAGAACATGGCGGCGCAATTGAACAAAGAGTCGCGTAATTATTAAAGCACTGTAGGGCCGGGTTACGACGGCATGGGCAGATTTTTGCTCCATGCGTTTCCGAGCGTAACCTGACCCGAACCCTCGCAGTCACAAATGCCGGGTAACAGCGACAGCTTTTTATGCCCTTTAGGGTAAACCCGACCCGACCTACTCAGGATTAATTATGTTTGAAGTACGTAATGACGAACCCCAATACGCTTTGCTAAGCGATAAAGAAACTCAAGTCCGGAATCGCTACGGTCAAAATATCGAATTGACCGATGCCGACAGTGAGCTGAGAAATAAAAGCCTGAACATTAACGGCGATGCCGACATTGGCGAAAACCCCAATCGTTATAAACAGCACGGCTTCTATTTTAATGCCGATAACTGCATAGGCTGTCATGCTTGCGAATCCGCCTGTAGCGAAAAGAATGATGTGCCGATCCACCTGGCTTACCGGTCGGTGGGCTTTGTCGAGGGCGGCACCTTTCCCGATTATCAACGCCTTAATATTTCCATGGCGTGCAATCATTGCGACGATCCGGTGTGTCTGACCGGCTGCCCTACGCGCGCCTACACCAAATTTGCCGAATACGGCGCGGTCTTGCAAGACCCGGATATTTGTTTTGGTTGCGGTTACTGCACCTGGGTGTGTCCTTATAACGCGCCGCAGTTAGACCCGGTAAAAGGCGAGGTGTCCAAATGCAATATGTGCGTCGATCGCCTCGAAGTTAATTTGAAGCCCGCTTGCGTCGCGGCCTGTCTGGGTAACGCGCTGGACTTTGGGGTCATAGAAAGCATCCCTGAAAACCGTGTGCAGGCCAAAGCCGAAATCCCCGGTTTCCCTACCACCGATATTACCCATCCTAATATCCGCTTTCAGCAAACCCGCTCAACGCACAGGGAAATGACGCGTACCGATTCAATGCCGTTGAAATATCATCGGGATGATAACGAAGGCAAATTTAAACCGGTCGTCGATGAAAAAATGGGCCGCGAAAAACACTGGAACCTGCGTAAACTGCTCACCAGTCACGAAAGCGCGCATGTGATTTTTACCTTATTTACCCAGGCAACCGTCGGCGCCTTTTTAATGTTGATTGCGGGGCCGTTATTAGGGATTGCGCCCTTAGCGGTGCTGCACAGTAGCGCCGTGTTATTGCCGTTGATTATCGCGATGGTCATTATCAGTACCATAGGTTTGTTTAAGCTCAATATGCATCTGGGCAAGCCGCATCGCTTTTACCGCGGCTTTAATAATCTGAGATTGTCCCCGGTCAGCCGCGAAATCGCCGGAGTGTCGCTGTTTTACACAGGCTTGTTGGGCTATGCGGCGTTTGCGTTGTTCGATAATCCGATCATGCAAATTATCGCCGACGGCTTTGCTTTTATCGGCACCCTCAGCGGTGCGATAGGTCTGTTTTATATGTACAAACTGTATCGCATTCCGGCGCGGCCGTTTTGGAATCACTGGCAGACAGGCTCGGCGTTTTTGGGTTCCATGCTGAGTTTCGGCGCTTTGATTATAGCCGCGGTCGGCGTTTGCGCCTTGCCGCTTGCAGCGCTTACTACGCAAGTCTTGCTGCAAACCTTAGCCGCGATTATGGCCGTTGGTTTGGCGCTCGAAGGGATAGGTCATATCGTACACGCCCGTGATATGCAGGCCGGCGCTAATGAAGGCGCGGCCTCTTATTACCGGCAGGTCACTCAATACGGCAAGCCATACCTGCTGCGCAATGCGTTGCTGGGCTTTAGCCTGGTCTTGGCAACCCTGATCGCCGTGAGCGGGTTGTCAAGCCTTGTGATGGGGCTGATATTAACGGTATCGATGCTGGCGACAGGCGCATTGGGCCGTTCATTATTCTTTGCCCTGGTGATACCCACCACCATGCCGGGCGCTTTTTTCTGGAAAAACGGCGGATTCGTCGATCATGCCAGAGAAACCGGTTTAGCCGATGCGCCCCAACATGGCGTGGCTTACGAAAGACATCATGCATTTAAAGTAAACGAGTTAATACAGACATTTAAAGAAAATTCGCTTAAGGATATGATGGCCCATGTTAAATGGATTTTTGGTAAGTAATTGATGTTACCGCACGAGTGGTACTTCTCCCGTTTGCCGCGCCGAGCACCGGAGCTTTTATCGAGCACAGCCCGTTAGGGGTGCGGCAGGGATGCCGCACGTCAGCAGAGGGGCAGGAGCCCCTTCTGCTGACCCTCGATAAAAGCGAGGAGCACAGGAAGCAAGCGGCAACCGGGTCGCCTTTTCTTTGGTTACTTTCTTTTGGCGAAGCAAAAGAAAGTAACTCGCCTTCGGGTGCGACAACCCGATTCAAATAATCGTCGCGGTAGCGACACTTTCTAAATTCGACTAACTGCGTAACATCAGTAAGTAATTAAACAGCAGGAACTTCAGATGAAACAGCGGCTAGTGGTTATCGGTAACGGCATGGCCGGCATGAAAACTGTCGAGGAATTATTATCCGCCGCGCCGGATGAATACGACATTACCGTGTTCGGCGCCGAACCCTACGGTAACTATAATCGGATCATGCTATCGGCGGTATTATGTGGCGAAAAAACCATTGAGGATATTGTTATCAATAGCCGCCAATGGTATATCGATAACGGCATTCAGCTCTATGCCGGGCAGGATAAATCGGTGGTGCGCATCGATCGGGTCGGTCGGAAAGTCATTGCAGAAGACGGTACGGTTGCCGAATACGATCGTCTGCTGATCGCGACCGGGTCCAAAGCGGTGGTGCCGCCTATTCCCGGTAACGATCTGGAGGGCGTCATCAGTTTTCGCGACATTATCGATGTTAACAAAATGATCGGCTATGCGGCGCGCAGCCGAAAAGCCGTGGTGCTGGGGGGCGGGTTATTGGGCTTGGAGGCCGCTAACGGGCTTGTTTCAAGAGGCATGGATGTGACTGTCATTCATAGCAATGAGGTCTTGCTGAACCGGCAAATGGACAGGCAAGCCGGAAAAATGCTGCAAACAGAACTGGAACGGCGCGGATTGAAGTTTAAAATGGCCGCTAAAACCGAGGCGCTGTTAGGCGATGAAAAAGGCCATGTCCAGGCGGTACGCTTTGAAGACGGCAGCCGGCTGGAATGCGACCTGTTCATTATGGCAATCGGCGTGCGGCCCAACATGACGCTGGCCCAGCAATCGGGGATTTATTGCGAACGCGGTATCGTCGTCAATGACACCTTGCAAAGCTACGATCCCAGCATTTATGCGGTAGGCGAATGTATCCAGCATCGCGGCGATACCTTCGGCCTGGTCGCCCCGCTGTTTGAGCAGGCTAAAGTCTGCGCCAATCATCTCAGTGCGCACGGCGCGGCCGAATATATCACCTTGCCGACCGCGACCAAGCTCAAAGTGACAGGGATCAACCTGTTTTCGATCGGCGATTTTCAAGGCGATGAAAGCAGTGAGAGCATCCATTTTACCGATCCCGCTTTAGGCATTTATAAAAAACTGGTTATTAACGCCAACAAGCTGGTCGGCGCGGTGCTGTACGGCGACACGGCCGACGGCGGCTGGTATCAGGAATTGCTGGAGAAGGGAGACACTATTTCCGAGATAAGGGATATGCTGATTTTTGGTAGAGCTTATGCAGGGTAGGGAGGTGTTATTCCTCCCCAATCAATTTAAAGCATTTCACCACGAAGACACGAAGTCTTGTAGGGTACGCTGTGCGTACCTTTATTTAAATTTCGTGGTAGTTGATAAGGTACGCACAGCGTACCCTACGCGTTTCGTGGTGAATTAACCTACTTACATTCAAACTGTTTTTAATGACTAAAACCATACAAACCACTTGTCCCTATTGCGGCGTAGGCTGCGGCATCAGCGCCAAGATCGATGAAACGCACCATCGTCTTAAAATCAGCGGCGACATCAGCCATCCGGCTAATTTCGGGCGGCTTTGCTCCAAAGGGTCGACGCTCGGCGAGACCATCGACCTCAAAGGCCGGCTGCTACAGCCGAAAGTCTACGGGCGCGAAACCAGCTGGACGGAAGCGCTGGATTTGGTCGCCGACTCTTTTATCAGCACTATCGAAAGATACGGCGCGGATGCGGTGGCGATTTACGGCTCCGGGCAACTGCTGACCGAAGATTACTACGTCGCCAACAAGCTGATGAAAGGCTTTATCGGCAGCGGCAATATGGATACCAACAGCCGCTTGTGCATGTCGTCTTCGGTCGCAGGGCATAAACGCGCCTTCGGTTCCGATACCGTGCCGGGCTGTTATGAGGATTTCGAACAGGCCGAGATGATCGTGCTGATCGGCTCGAATGCCGCGTGGTGCCATCCGGTCAGTTTCCAGCGGATACGCGCGGCCAAGGAAGCCAATCCTGCCCTGAAAGTGGTGGTGATCGACCCGCGCCGCACCGGCAGTTGCGACATCGCCGATTTGCATCTAGCGCTGGCGAGCGGCACCGACGCCGCCTTGTTTAACGGCCTGCTGCATTTTTTGAACGAACAGAATGCGCTGGATGTTGCTTACATTGAAGCGCATACCGAAGACTTTGTTGACGCCCTGAATGCCGCCGCTATCGATATTGAACAGGTCGCAAAGGCTTGCCGCTTGGACAAAGACGACCTGCACCGTTTCTATCAATGGTTTGCCGGGCATAAAAAAGTCATGAGCCTGTACAGCCAGGGCATCAATCAATCGTCATCCGGCACCGACAAGGTCAATGCCATTATCAACTGCCATCTGGCGACCGGCAGCATCGGCAAGCAGGGGTGCGGGCCGTTTTCGCTAACCGGACAGCCCAATGCGATGGGCGGGCGCGAAGTCGGCGGCTTGTCGCATCAGCTGGCCGCGCATATGGATTTTTCCAGCGCCGACGATATAGAGCGAGTCGCACGGTTTTGGAATACCGCAAACATTGCCCAAAAGCCGGGTTATCCGGCCGTGGAATTATTCGACGCCATTTACGACGGCAAAGTCAAAGCCGTGTGGATTATGGGCACCAACCCGGTGGTTAGCTTGCCCAATGCCGACAAAGTCAAACAAGCCTTGCAGGGCTGCGAGTTTGTAGTGGTGTCCGATTGCATCGCCGACACCGATACCGCCGCCTTGGCGCATGTGCTGTTACCCGCGCAAGGCTGGAGCGAAAAAGACGGCACGGTGACCAATTCCGAACGGCGCATTTCACGGCAGCGGGCTTTATTTAAACCGGCGGGCAGCGCTAAGCCCGACTGGTGGATTATCACCCAAGTAGCGCGGCGCATGGGCTTTGAACAGGCGTTCCATTATCAAAGCCCGGTGGAGATTTTTCGCGAACACGCGGCGCTGTCCGGTTTTGAAAATAACGGGTCGCGCGATTTCGATATATCGGCGTTTGCGGATATGTCCCGGCATGATTACGACCGATTGCAGCCGACCCAATGGCCGGTTAATCAGGCTTATCCGCAGGGCAGGGCCAGATTGTTTGAGGATGGCCGGTTTTTTACCGAGTCGGGCAAAGCCCAGTTTATTGCCGTTACGCCGCGATTAGCGGTCAATCGGCCGGACCGGGCTTACCCGTTGATTTTAAATACCGGCCGAGTGCGTGACCAGTGGCATACCATGACCCGCACGGCGATTGCGGCGAAATTAAATCAACATAAGCCCGAGCCTTTTGTGGAAGTGCATCCGGTCGATGCTCAAAATTACGGCTTGGTTGCAAACTCTCTGGCAATGATTGAAAGCCTTTGGGGATCGATGATTGCACGGGTGCAGATCACCGACAGCCAACTGCCGGGCAGCCTTTTTGTGCCGATGCACTGGACCGAACAATACGCCAATCGAGGCCGGATGGGCGCGTTAGTCAATGCAGTGGTTGACCCGCTTTCCAATCAACCGGAAAGCAAGCACACCCCGGTGCGCATCAAAGCTTACCGACCCGTTTGGCAAGGTTTTATCCTGTCCCGTCGCGAGTTAAGCATGATTGCGCCGGATTATTGGGTAAAAATTAAAGGCGAACAGTATTATCGTTATGAACTGGCCGGGCTTGCTGCGCCTGAAAACTGGCGGCAATGGGCGCAACAGCACCTTTGCGACAGCGGTGGCGTAGCGCCCCAGTGGCAGGAATATCACGATCCCGCCCGAGGCAATTACAGAGCCGCGCGGTTTGTCAACAATCAGTTGGAGAGCGTGGTTTTTATCGCCGCCGAGTCCGCGTTGCCTGAGCGTAACTGGTTGACCGGCCTGTTTGCAAAAACAGAATTGGAAAAAGTCGAACGCATGGCGATATTGACGGGCAGGCCGCCCGTAGGCGTCGCCGATGTCGGCACCATTGTTTGCGCCTGCTTTAATGTCGGGGAACTTACCATACAGGCGGCGATCAGGGAAAAAGGCCTGAAAACTCATCAGGAAGTCGGTCGTTGCCTTAAAGCCGGAACCAACTGCGGCTCCTGTGTGCCGGAGATTAAAGCGTTGCTGTGAGGCGCGCGGTACGCAAATCGGTCCCGGCACGCCCTACAGAGGAATGATAAGGAAAATCAGCTAGTCCTTAAACCGGAATACATTCCCGGCAAGCGTTCCCTGCGGTGCTCCACTTCCTCCATCTTGGCGTCCGCGCATCGAATAACCTGATTAGCAAGATGCGTCAGCCAGAGACAAAATATTCGATATACCGACAGGCTAATGCGACCTGTAGAGACGCGATTTATCGCGTCTGCTCTCCAGTTTGATCCAAAATCCGGAACAGGCGCAACGATTAGAGATGCGATAAATCCAGAGACGCGATAAATCGCGTCTCTACGGTTGGTTGGCTGAAGCATCTTGCTAATCAGGTCGAATAAATGCGCTGTCATGGAGCATATGGCTTACTATGCAAGCTGTTTATTAGCGGTTATCATGGCGACCGGCGCCTGCACCTAGAGCCGTAGCTCAGGGCAACTCAGGCGTATCGGCTGCTTCGGCTTGCCGGTATGGGATGCGTATAACCAAAAACTCCCATTAGTCGCGGTGCGGCTTTAACGGTGGTCATCCACTATAAACTTCAATAACAATCAGGAGATAATCATGGCAGTATCACTTACGAAAGGCGGTAACGTTAATCTCAGCAAAGAAGC
>Ga0208122_100248_pt1 | contig 16381 bp, 16 predicted proteins | sample LakWasMe80_HOW10_2_FD_183906 | JGI IMG/M metagenome (GOLD analysis project Ga0208122, IMG submission 183906) | Freshwater sediment methanotrophic microbial communities from Lake Washington under simulated oxygen tension - Sediment Metagenome... | ecosystem: Environmental > Aquatic > Freshwater >...
TGGTGTTTATAAACCTGTTATTAAAGTTGTTGATACTAATGGGGTATTATTGCAAACTAAAATTTATTTAACTAATTGTAAATACAGAAATATTACAGGTGCTGATATTTGTGAGGATAAAGGATATTTATTATGTGGCAGTGAATTACAAACTTTTTTGGGAAATTACTTTGTCATGAAATTAGATAGTAACTTAAACCTTCTATGGACAACATATTATAACAGTACTAGTCGAAACATTTGTAATATAACTAAATCTATTAATGGGGGCTATTTATTTGGTCATACAATAACAGATAGTATTTGGAATTTCACTTATACATGGGAAAGAGCTACTTTAACTAAATTGAATTCTAATGGCACAATTAAATGGCAAAAAAATTATGGTGTAAAACAAACAGATATTGCTACGAGTAAGGTTATTGAATTATCAAATGGAGATATTGTTTTAACTGGCAATAGAAGGGTAAGTGGAAATGAACTTAAAGGTTTTATAATTAGAACAGATAGTTTAGGTAATTTAAAATGGTGGAAAGATTATCGACCTGAAACAGCACCTATACAAGACACTACAGCGGATAATTATTTATGGGATATATTAGAATTACCTAATAAAGATATAGCCGCAGTTGGTTGGAGTGGTTCTACAGTTTTTACACCAAATCAACAAACATGGTTATTAAAAGTAGATAGTAATGGTTGCTTTGGATCAAGTAATTGCCCACCAAATTTAATAACTGGAATAAAAGAAAATATTTCAAATAGTGTAGGACTGTCTGCTTATCCAAATCCATTCAAAGATGAGCTAAATATTAACTACTCTATTTTGGATTTTGAAGGGGTGGCGGAATTACAATTAATTGAATTAGCATCAGGACGTTTGATAGATAATATAGAGCTAACGCAATCGTTTGGTACAAAACAGTTTAATACGCAAAATTTAGCTAATGGTTTATATGTTTTAAGTTTAAAACAAAATAATAAGCCAAGTGTGAATTTTAAAGTTATAAATATTAAATAAACCGAACGCCTGTGGCTATGCGCCTTTGACTGAACGGACGTGAGATGCACAAAATACGCGAAGCAAACCTATTTGTTGAGGGTAGAAATTTAGTTTATTTGTTTTTTTGCCTGTCTTTTGCAAAAAACAAATGTGCTAAATTAGGGATAGCCATAACGGGTTTTTCAAACCCGCAAAAAGGGAGGGAAATAAAAAACTAAAAACCGTTTCTATTTCCCAAAACTGTTTCTATGAAACCCTGTTCTAAATTGTCCTGAAAAAAGCATTGTTGTCAATTGAATAATTTTCTACGGAGATTTCTGGGTGCATTACTGGTAACGTTTTCGCGGTTTGCTTCAGGCCGTTTTGGAACCCTTGTCTACCGAAATGTTTAAATAAAGATACAAATGTTGCTATGCAATTGCAAAGAAAAAAATAAAAACGTTTCTACCGCTTTTGCAATTGCTTTGATGTCTGCAAGGCTTGAGCAAACCGTGTGTTATACGGTCGGCGTTTTCCTTTCTGCGGTTAGTTTAAACACAGCTTTCGTTTCTGCAAGGTAACTATTACGAAGCTACATTTATATTAACTTTTCTAGAAATAACTTAGAGCAGAAATTATTTATGCGTTTCTACTTCTGCACAAAGGTCGATACGTTTTGCATACAATGATTTGGTCTAACGAAATGCACAAACGTAGTTTGTTGTCTGCGGTTAGGTCAATACGTTTAGTGAGGTCAACACGATGCTTGATAATTTCCTTTTCTAAATTGTCGCTACCGAATTTGAAATGTAAAGCAAAAAAAGTGAAGTTTGTTGTCGAAATATAGTTTCTATGTTGCTTGTCTAACGCTGCCGTATAACTACCTTATATGCTTAACTTTTGAAAGCATATCTTGTTGTTTTTGCAAGATATGCTTATGTTTTGTGAGCTTTAGGGTATATTCAAATTTAATCATTTATCACAAACTATCAAATGGCGAAACTACATTTTGTATACTTTTTGTACTTACGTGAGTATAAATTTCAGTTGTAGTGCTTCTGCTATGCCCCAAAATTTCTTGAATATATCTTAAATCCGTTCCGTTTTCCAATAAATGAGTAGCATAACTATGCCTTAACCAATGTAATGTAACAGGTTTTTTAATATTACATTTTTCCACTGCTTGCTTTAATACAGCGGATAAACTTGCATCATCATATTGATTGCTCCTATTTTGCCCCTCAAAAAGCCATTCTCGTGGTTTATAGGCTAAAAAGTAATCTCTTAAAAGTTTCAATATTTTATCTGATAAAGGTACAATTCTATCTTTTTTACCTTTTGCTTGCTTTATTAATATTAGGTGTCTAGCAGAATCAACATCTTTTAATTTAAGATTTAACAATTCGCTACGCCTTAATCCACAGCTATATATTAAACTTAACATGGCTTTGTGTTTAATATTACCGTGAGCATTTAAAATCAGTTTTACTTCTTCTTTACTCAATACATTTGGTAATAATTTAGGGCGTTTTGGGCGATGCACTAATTCTGGGTTTAATTTATTGTTTTCAATTGTTCTAAAGAAAAGTTTAACAGAGTTTACTAACTGATTTTGATACGAAGCCGAAAAATGATTAGCCATAATGTAATGGTTATTGAATCTTATTAAATCGTCATTCGTTATTTCGGCTATTGCTTTATGGGCATAATACCTTAAAAAGGTTTTTAACGCATCTGTATAAGTTCCAATGGTATTCCCACTATAACGTTTAGAGTTTAACCAAAACTTAAATTCTTCTATTTTTTGTATGGATTCCTTTGATAATTCTTGTAATACATCAGTTGGTTTAATGATAGTTTCTTTTTCTGTCTCCTTTTTTAAAACCAATAATTCTTGATGAACTTTTAAATCACTATAATCCAAATAAAAATTTGGTTTCAGTAACATAAACAAATCCTGTGAAATTGTTTTGTAAAATGGCAAATACCAACAATTCATCGTTTTACTCCAACGCATAGCCGTGTTTGCTCTTAACAAATTATTCAATTCATCATTTTTATTAAAAATAAGTTGCACAACTTCTTTTTCGTTATGAAGCGCAGGTTTTAGTTTAACTATCGGTAAATGATTCATCTAACAAAATTAAAATAAAAAATAGCGATTGATTGCTATAAATTGTAGCAAAAAAAATCCCCTCCAAATTTCTTTGAAAGGGATTCTGCATATGACGATTATAATTTTTTTAATCTCTTTTCTTTAACCAACTTGTTACAGCTGGTGCTAATTCTTTTTGAGATTTGCTGCCTACAAACACACCAATGTGTCCACCTTTAAAACTGTATAGTTCTTTATCTTTACTGCCCACTAAATCATTTAATGGTATTGTGGCTGCAGGCGGCACCAAATGATCTTCGGTGGCGTAAATGTTTAATAAGTTAGAAGTTAAGTTTTTTAAGTTTACTTTTTTACCACCAACTTCTAATTCTCCTTTTGCTAATTTATTTTCTTGGTAAAAACCTTTCATGAATTCTTTAAAGCATTCACCAGCTTGGTCAGGACTTTCGCTAATCCATTTTTCCATACGTAAAAAATTCATCAACTTATCTTTGTCGTCTAGCGAATTAGTAAGGGTTTGTTGCTTTTGTAATTTCATCATAGGCTTTAACATGTCAAATCCTTGATTTAAAAAATCACCTGGAATTAATCCATCAAAACCTTCTGTAATTTTATCAAAGTCCATGTCCTTACTCCAACGGAATAATAAACCATCATTGGTACTAAAATCAATTGGAGTAACATGGGTTACTAAATTTTTTACTTTGTTTGGGTATAAAGCACTATAAATAACACTTAATGTTCCACCTTGGCAAATACTTAAAATATTTATTTTTTCAACTCTGTTTTTCTTTCTAATAAAGTCAACACAGTTATTAATGTATCCATTTACATAATCATCAATACTCAAATATTTATCTACTTTGGTTGGATTACCCCAATCAATTAAATACACATCTAAGCCAGCAGCTAATAAGTTTCTGATATAACTTCTATCTGGTTGTATATCCAACATTTTATAGGTGTTTACCAATGCATAAACAATTAAAACAGGAGTTTTATAAGTTGCTTCGGTTTCTCTGTCGTATTTATAAAGTGTTAATTTATCTTCATTGTAAACAGCCGTTTTAGGAGAGGTAGCAATATCTACTTCTTCAATATTATTAAATGTTTCGTAGCTCTTTAATAATTTAGAACTCATGTTGTGCATTTCTTCTACTAACTTATTTTCCATAGGACTTGTTTTTATAATGCGGTTAAGATACGATGTTTTTTAATTTTTATAAAAAATAGATTAAAAAAAAGGCTGCCCACAAACACATTGGCAGCCCTCTTATTATTGTGCTATGAACACAAAGGGATTATTATTTCTTTTTAGCTTTTGCTTTTTCTTCTTCAAATAATTCAACTGAAGCAGCATTTTGCATGGCTAATTTAGTTTGTAACTCTTTTACTGTTTTTTTAAGATCATGCATGGTTTTGTAAATTTCTTCCATTTCGCTCTTAAATGCAATTGGATATTGCTCAAATACATTTTCAAATTGCTTTTCAAAATGTTTCTTCACATCCATGCTTAAGTTTAAAGCTTCAGCTTTTACTTTACTAAACTCATCAGTAGCAAATAACTCTGAAAACATTTTTTCGTTAGTTTTTACCCACTCATTATATAATTCAGTAGCAGTTGGCATCGTAAAATTACCAGCTTGTACATCCTTATATTTCTCTTGAGTTTCTTTTGCTAAAGATTCCATTGAAGCCTGCATTGTTTTATATAATTGAGATTGTAACTCAGCTTGTTTAATGCTGTATTCAGTTACTTTATCTAATAAATTAATGGTTGCTTCAACATTTTCTTTTTCTTTACCAGGATTAGCTAATTTTAATAATGGCTCAAACGTTTTACCAAACACATTATTCATTTTAGCATATAAATCTTTCATGTGCTCAGCATCACCCGAAAATAATTCAGGGAATTGAGAAGACATGTTTTTCATTTGCTCATAGTATTCTTTTCCTAAACCATTTTGATTTACGAAGAAGTTATGCATTTGTTTTGTAGCACCTTCAAAAACATCTTTTAAACTTGCATTATTAAAAAATGAACCAAAAACTTGCTCAGTCATTTTCTTATAATTTTCTTGAGAATAAATGTTTTTCCAAGTGTCAACACTAAAATCTGAATTTTTAAGAGCAGCCATCATTGGTTGAAACATCTCTTGTACTTTCATATACATTTGTCCACCTTCATACATGTTTTTAAACATATCAGCATTAAATGGATTTTTAATGTTTTGAGAAAAAGTATCATAAGAAGTGTTCATGGTGTTCATCCAGCTATTGTAGATGTTTGTCCATGCATTATTCATAGTAGAAAAGCTATTATTGTAATCGTTAGCGTTCTTACCATAATTAACCATTGAGTTATAAATGCTTTGGTTAAAGTCAGTCATCTGCTTCATACCAGTCATTTGTTGGTTATACCAGTTTTTTAAAAATTCTTCAGGTTTAGTGTTGCTATTCATAAATGGATTTGCACCAAATGGGTTAGCATTGTTAGCGTTCATTCCAGTAAACATAGCAGCTTGTTTCTCCATCATATCTTTATAGATAGATTGGCTGTCAGCCATCATATTACCATTTGCAAATGCAGATTGGAATTTCTTTGCAGAATCCATCCAAGTGTTCATGGCGTTAGCTTGCGCATCCATCATGTTGTCGATAATTGGGTTGTTTGTTTTCATGTTTCTTAAATTATTTGTTTTTTTATTGGTAACATGGTATAGTTGGTTTTCTCTTTATTTTCTATGTGAAGGAAAAACAACTAGTTCATTTTTTAACCTTAATTTTATATTGAGTTATTAGTAAATTAACCTTATTTATTGAAAATCAGCTACTTGAAGCCTCATTTCTAAATTCGCTGCAAATGTCGGCATTTTTTCCTATACGTGTCAAGTAAATTCGTATTAATTTTAAGTTAAATTGTCGTAAAAATTAAATACTTGGTCTAAATCGAAATAAGTTTATAAAAACTTGACATTGTAATATTTTTTTTTGAAAATTACTAAAAACTAAGCCCTATGATAGAAACTGGACAAACCTATTCACATGATTTTAAATTTACGCAAGATGAAGTTAATCGTTTTGCAGAAGTAACGGGTGACAAAAACCCCGTTCATACCGATGCTGAATTTGCAGCAAAAACAATGTTTAAAAAACCTATTATGCACGGAATGCTTGGTGCAGCTTTGTTTAGCAAAGTGTTTGGTGTTTTATTTCCTGGCGAAGGTACTATTTACCTAAAACAATCGTTGAGCTTTTTAAAACCTATGTATGTTGAAGTTGAATATGAAGCGGTTTTTACGGTAAGAGAGGTTTTAAAAGACAAACACAGAGCGGTTATTGAAACGTTGATTAAGGATAAAACAACTGGTAATGTTTGTACCAGTGGCGAAGCAACTGTAATGAATGTGGATAAGATATAATGATTACGAATTAATAATACGAATATACGAATGAGTTTACATCAGCTCATACGCAGATTCGTAAATTCGTACAGATTCGTAATCATAACATTTAATAGAAAGATACAAATATGGAAAATTCAAATAAACGAACCGTATTAATTACAGGGGCAACAGGTGGTTTAGGAACTGCCATGTGTAAAGAGTTATATAAAGACGGTTATACAGTTGTAGGAAACTATCATACTAAAGAAAAAGCCGAAAAATGGATGGAACAAATGAAAAGCGAAGGCTTTAACATTGAACTATTTTACGGCGATGTAAGTGATTATGAAAGCACTGGCAAAATGATTGCTGAAATTGAAACCAAATACGGACATATTGATACTTTAGTGAACAATGCTGGTATCACTCGCGATGGTCGTTTAATTAATATGAAGCCTGAAGATTGGCATGCCGTGATTAATACCAATTTAAATTCGGTATTTAACTGCACTCGCCAAGTTATTCAGGGAATGATAGACCGTAATTTTGGTCGTATCATCAATATTTCTTCTGTTAACGGACAACGTGGACAATTTGGACAAACTAACTATTCGGCAGCCAAAGCAGGTATGCATGGTTTCACGAAATCATTGTCTATGGAGGTGGCTAAATACGGCGTAACGGTTAATACTATTTCTCCAGGTTATATTGGTACCGATATGGTAATGGCTGTTCCCGAAAAAGTATTAAATCAAATTGTGGCTCAAGTACCAATGGGTCGTTTAGGTGGCACACACGAAGTGGCTCACTTAGTATCTTTTTTAGCGAGCGAAGAAACTAGCTTTATTACAGGCGCTAATTACAGTATTAATGGCGGACAACACGTTTATTAAATAATGTATTTAAAATTGTCACTTCGAGCGAAGTCGAGAAGCGTTCTTCGATATTCGCTTTAGTTCTCGACTACGCTCGAACTGACAGAATACTATTTAAATTTATTTCACAGCAATGTAAATATCTACTTCTGCATGTTCAGGGTTTTGAGATTTAGCTCCGTAAATTTCAAAATCAGATGTAAACGAACGATTTAATTTTTCGTTCAAATCCCAAATGTTTTGCCATTCTTTAAATACAAAACCTTCCGATTGTTTTCCTTTGGCTGTAAATACTTTGTAGTTAGTCGTATCAATTACTTTGGATACTAAGCCTTCTGGCACTGCTTCTGTATCTTTCACTTTATATCCTAAAATAGTAGTGTAAGGTTTGGTGTGATCTTTTTCGTAATGTGTATACACACTGTAGATTTCATCACTAATTTTATTGGGAACTTTTCCAGAAATATTTTCTTCAAAAAATTTATTCCATAAAAAAGGAATGTCTTTAGTGGCTTGTCCATTTTCGTTGGTAGTTCTCACCGAAATACCAATGACTTTAAATGATTCTAATTGTGTTGTCATATTTTGTTTTTGTAATGTTTTGTAAAATTGGATGTTTATTTTATTTCTATTTGGGCGTGTCCGCCACCTGGCGGATCGGGCTTTCGCTTCAATCTTTTGCAAAAGGCAGGCATCCGCCAGCTGGCGGACCGCTTGCATCCCTCACGCAGTATTCGAATTTATCATGCGTTAGGGATTGAACGAAAATCCTTTTATGTATCACGCCTTGGCGTGAGAAGTATAAGATTACTCAATTTTTGTTACAATTTTTTATTTGCTTTCATGATATCGCTTCGCTAAGTTGCAGTGAAAGCCAGGCCCTCAGGGACACGCCCCAAAAAAATTAAAATAAAGCTGTATTATAATTGACCTTAAAATGATTCGTCAGCACTTGGCCCATAAACGCCTGGAATAGGAATATTTAATAATCTTAAGTAAACTCCTAATTGTGCTCTGTGATGCACCATTTGGCAATAAGAGTGGCGAATAGTATCTAATTTTGATAATTGCATATATACAATATCACCATTTTTTAAAGTCCAAGTTTCTTCTAAAATGGCATCTTTTGCTTTTTGCAAATACTGTTTTGCTTCTTCCACGTTTTTATCAAAGTAGGCTACTAATTCTTCAGCGCTATTGCAGTCTTTTGGATTATAAGGAGATTTTACAAAATCTAATTCCTCGGTGGTTAAAGCTAGTGTTATCCAAGTTGGTAAGTCGGCTATATGAATTGCCAAATCTTTTAATTTCATACTTTTTTCATGTGGTTTCCAGTCGGCTTTATCAGCGGGCACTAGCGCTAACATTTTTCGTGTTCCAATACTTTCGTGTTCTAGTTCGTTTAAGAACGCTTGCATAAATGTAATCATAATTTATTTTTTTAAGGTTTATAATACAAAGTAAAGTTAGGCAAGTGACAACCCTATGTCAGTAGGAAAAAATAATTTTCTAAATGATTATATCGCCAGCATCACTCAAGTGATTCATCACAAAAACGGAGAGTGAACTTTAATTTTAAATTACAGTTCGCGTGAGGGACTGAGGCTTTGTTTGAGCTCTTTTTTGTCCCGCAGGGCGAAAAAAGCGAGTGCCGAAAGCCCGACCAGCCAGCTGGCTGGGCACGCCCTAAATTATAATATAATTATATAAATTTTCGGCGTCTTGATTTAATACAAAACTCAACATCAAATGACTTACTGCTTTTTAGCAATAGTGTTCGCAATTTGTTTTACTACTTTTTTTAAGCTATCCGGACTTACAATTTCGGCATTATCGCCAAACATCATATACCATCTAGCAAAACCTTCCACAGTGCAAGTTAAAAAAGTCATTTCTATTTTGTCTTTCACTTCGCGTTGCGAAATAAATCCATTATAATATTTTTGATCACCAAAATATCTCATCGTTTCTTTGTTCACCAGTAATATAATAGGATGTAATTCTTTTTCTTTAGCAATTTGTTTTAAAAAGCTTTTAAGGGATGGATGCTCTTTTTTGAAGGGCAGAGGAGTAGAGGTGATTTGTTTAATTCTATCTATTCTAAAATCACGATAATCATTCCTTAACTGACAAAAGGCTAATAGGTGCCAATTGGAGCCGGAATAAAAAATGCCTACAGGTTCAATATTTCTAGAGGTGTTTTCCTGACTATGATTAGCGAAGTAATGAAGATTTAATACTTTTTTATCAGAAATACTTTTTAAAATCGGTTGAAGTGAATTCGTTGTATTTCGCTCTTTAGGTATATATGGATTATCTAATACTTCAATATGATTATCCATTGTTTCTAAATAATCTTTTTCTGTAGAACGCAACACAGCTTTTATTTTATACATCGCCGATTTAAAACTTTCATCGGTTGAAGTATCCGTTAATTTTTCCACTAATTTTTCGGCTGTTAAAAAAGCAGTGGCCTCGTCCATTGTAAACATAACTGGAGGTAAGCGGTAGCCATCCATAATGGAATAACCAATCCCGGTTTCTCCAACTAAAGGAATACCGGCTTCTTCTAATGTTCTAATATCACGGTAAACTGTTCGTAAGCTAATATTAAATCGTTCGGCAATATCTTGTGCTTTTACTACTCTTTTGGATTGGAGTTGAATAAGAATTGCAGTTACTCTGTCGAGACGATTCATATAAGTTTTAATTTAAGAAAGCTCAAATATATAAAATGATTATTGCTCTTCCTTATAAGCCATCTTCATAAACTTTAAAACTTCGGTGTTGACGTCTTCTTTAAAATAAATTCTCAAATGATGGTTGTATTGTGTTGTACTTCCTGGAACTTGTCCCATTTTCTGGAAACACAAATTGTCTTCATATAAATGTTTAAAAGGAAACACAACATGTATAAAATTCTTGCCTAATTGTGTTACCCATGCAATACGTTTATGAGCATTACTAATGCCAATCATGGTTTTAGTTGGTTCAATAGTAATGCTACCAATTTTTTGAAATTGCTTTATAAAATGATCAAACAACATAAAAGTATGTTCTGATTTTCCATTTAAAAATACAGACACATTTTTATAATCGTTTAATTGATTAGACATGCCATAAAATTAGTGATTAATCACTTTAAGGATTTGTAATTTTTTTAATCCTGACGGCATTTTCCAAAAAAAGTTATCTGTTTCTTTAAAACCAAGCAAGGCAATACTAATTGGAGAGAGAATTGATATTTTTTTCTGTTTTAAGTCAGCATGTTCAGGCAATACAATTTGAAAACGCATTGGTTTTTTAAATGAAGAACTTACAAACTCTACAATCGAATTGATGGTAACAATTTTCGAATCTAAAAAATTATCTTTTACTATTAATGCGTTTGAGAGCTCATCATGTAAAGGCTTTACTTCTATTGTTTTTTTTCTTCTAATTAAATTAGTAAGAGTTTTATAAACTGATTCTGAAATAATAGGTTTCATAGTATTTACTTTTAGTGGTTATTAAATATATGATATGATACAATTCATATTCTTCACTTCCATAAATCTACAGAACACATTTTATAAAAGAGAATATTGAATCTTAAAATGTGTTAATGTTTGATTAGTGGTGATAATAAAAAATCCCTCATTCATCAACGAGGGATTTTGGTTTACTATTGAATTTAAAATTAAATTTCTGCTTTGCTAGGACTTAAAAACACCAATTTATCTTTTAAGAAAACGGCTATCCAAACAATGCTTAAGAAAATGGCAGCTGAAGGAGGTTGTGCGGTTGCTAGTTCAATTGACAACGCGCCACCTAAATAACAGCAAATTAATAAAAAGCCTATTTTATAAGTTTTTGGATATAAAAATAATCCAACAGCAATTAACTCAATAATTCCAAATAGGGTAATATAAGAGCCAAGACCAATTTTAGTTAAACCTGTTACCACTTGTTCGGCTCCAGTTAATTTCATAACGGCACTCATAATTAACATAAGTGATGGAAGTACCATTAAAATAATGGAAATAATACGTGTTGTTTTTGTTGACATAATTTTTAGTTTTAAGATTAGGTAACAAATCTATAGAAATTAGATATACAAAAGGTATCACTTTCCTAAAGGATATCGGTATACTTTAGGAAACCACGATAAAAAAGATACTTATTACTAATGTATATTTGTATTATAATTTTAGATAATATGGAAACTGCCGATTACGATAAACGAAAATGTCCTACACATATTTCAACTGGAGAATGCACGAAGCATTTATTACCAGTAAAAGATGCTTTAGATATTTTAAGTGGTAAATGGAAATTACAAATTATACTTTCTTTAACTTTTGGTAAAAAACGCTTCAAGCAGATTCAACGGGAAATACCAGGCTTAACTCCAAAAATGTTGTCTAAAGAATTAAAAGAGCTAGAGATAAATGAATTAGCAAGTCGCCATGTATATGATACATCACCTGTTTCGGTAGAATATGAATTAACACCTTATGGTAAAACATTAAAACCATTAATTGAAGAATTACATAAATGGGGAACAAAACATAGGAAGAGGATTATTGCGAGGGGTGGAAGAGATTAGAACATTATTTTTAGAAATTTTCTTATTGACAAGTTTTTGATAAGGAATAACTCAGGTGATCATCTAAATCAGAAATTGTCTTATTGAAAAACGCTATCATAAACATTTTTAATTTATTGTTGTAAAAAAACGGCCTCGGATTAACCAAGGCGGTTTAATATTAAGTCAGATTTTTTATAATTGATAGGAAATAACTAATCTCTTATTTATAAATTTTTTTAAGAATAAAATTTTATTGAGTTAAATTACCACTTACTGTTAATGTTGTGCTACCAGAACCAATTACTTTATTTAACGTTACATTATTTACCGTAACCGATACATCGTCGGCATCAGTAATAACAGTAGCTATACTGCCAGCTATAGATTGATATTGTTCAACGGGACTTGTATTAACATACTCAATGTAAATTTTCCCAGCTGTTAAAGCACTTTTACTCGCCACAACATCGTAAGTTCCACTTGGTGGATAAGAAGAGCTAAACCAATATTTTAAAGATTTTATAGGTGATACGGTATTAGAGCCTTCAAATTTATAACTACCAGAGGCATCTAAACTAATTGTAAGCTGTGTTGGCGTATAAGAAGTTGCTCCTATCATATACTGATTAGGCGTTACCCCTACTGGAGCTGTATAGCTTGCGTTAGCTGCTGGGATAACAGGTGTAGTACTTACCAATTTGCTTGATAAACTCATGCCATTTAAACCTACATTTGAGCTTTCTATTGTAAACACACCGCCAGTATTTGTAATGGTTGCCATTCCTCCAGATGTTACATAATTATTTGTAAAGTATGGAGCGGTTGAAAAACTTTTATTAACGGAAACATTTACAACATTAGAAGCAAATGTGGAACTTGAAGTAACAATACTATATGAACCAGATGCCATTAAATAACTTGGAAAACGGTATTGAATAATTATAGTAGTATCACCAACTATTGCTTTAGCAGATAAATTACAAGTGCCATATATATCTTTACCCCAATATGGGTTATTTGGGATAACAGTAGCATTATAAACAGTACCATTTGCACTCCATTGGTTTGCAGTTAGTGTTGTTGTTCCGCCAGTTGAACCCCCTGTTGTTGTTCCTCCAGTTGTTGTAGTTGATGAGGGAGCGTCTGGTGTTGGTTCATCTTTCTTTTTGCAAGAGAAAATAATACCAGTTACTAATATTGCAGCTGCTGTTGTATTGATGATTTGTTTTTTCATAGTTTTGTTTTTATTTTTTTAGTTGTTTTTTATTAATTACTCTTTTATGAATTTTACCGCTTTGTTACTACCTGTTTGTAAAAAGTAAATACCGCTTATTAAATTTTCAATATTTAATTGCGAACTTTTAGTTGTGATAGCTTCAGTAAAAACAATTTCGCCTAAAATATTAGTAATGGTTAATATTGTTGGCTCATTCAATATTTCTATCTCGACATTTATAATTCCTATTGTTGGGTTTGGATAAATATAAAAATGTTCATTACTCGAAATTAATTCATTTATACCAACTTGATTAGCACACGATGATTTGTATAAATCATAATCACCTGATACGTTATCTTTAAAATAATAAATATTGGAATAAGCTGCTAATGGTGCAGATGTTTGTGTACTTGTATTAGTTTGTGGTATTACAGTATAAGTTTTACTTGTTGTTAAAATTAAGGTTTTTAAATCTTGGTTTTTTACCCAATAATCATTTCCACAAAAAGAACCATTCATATTTGAAGTAAGCAATGCAGGCGCTCTAGTTGTTACTGTATCTAAAGTTAATCCATTTGTAAAACAGGGCACATTTCCACCTGGTAAAATTACACTGTTATAGCCAGCGAAATAGGCTACCGTTCCGTTACTTTGAAAATACTCTGTTTGAGAAGCGCTTAAGTTAAGCCCCGAATTATCAACGATTGGCTGTAAGTTTCCTGTATTCAAATCTACAGTAACAAATTTATTAGATGCGGTAGTATAAACTTGTGCAATTAATTTATTGTTTAATGTTGTGTATGGTCGGCTTATTTTTTGTAATGTAGTTAATACAGTTGGCGTTCCTGCGCTAGTCAACTTCCATATTTTCGAGTAAATAGAATCTGTATGAAAGCCCGGCACAGCAATCATAAAAACGTCGTTATTGGCTGGATTTTTAAATGCCTCATAACGAGTAGAGGCATTAATCGTTATTGGTAAACTATCTATTTTTGTTGCTATCATACCGTCATGATAAAACACATATTTCATCCCATTACTTGCATTGGCTGCAATTAATAATTTATTATTTGTTTCCTTCGCTGCGGTAATAGAATATGTTAAACTTCCTGATACTAAACTTATAGTAGTTGTACCTGCGCCTGTTAAATTGGTTTTATAAAACTGATTTTGAATCCAAAAATAACTTGGGTTACTACCACTTCCAATTATATAATCCTTGGTATTAACGATAGTAAACATTAAATCTTGATTTAATTCTATTGAATCTACAATAGTGTTATTAAATAAATAAACCTTCGTTGTTGATGTGGAAGTAGGAACAACAAATATTCCTTTATTATTATTAAATCTTGGAGCTTTAGCAAATCCTCCTGTTACGTTACGAGATAATAAAGTTGTTTCTGTATTATTATTTTCTATTCGTTTTAACTCGAAAGGAAATGACGTATAATAATATAAAGTTTGATTATTCAAATCTGTAAAAATGGTTTTTGTTCCGCCTCCATAATAATTGGCAGTAACTAATGAGCCTGTAGGTTGCGCTATTATAATGCTGGCGCATACAGCAAATAAAAATGTGTAAAGTTTTTTCATAAGTCATAGTTTTAAAATTTATGTAAAAATAAACTATAATAATCTAAAACGTTTAGGGTGTAAGCCTCAAAATGATAGGGAGTAGTCCCTATTTTAAATTGAAATTAAACTCGCTTTGATAGCATATTTTACTAAACCAACTGAGCTTTTGCAATCGCATTTGGCTAAAATATTTTGCCTATGATTGCCTACCGTTTTAATGCTAATAAATAATTTTTCGGCAATTTGTTCGCTACTAAATTCTTTAGCGATGAGTATTAAAATTTCTTTTTCACGTTCTGATAATTGAGCTAAATTTTGAATTGCTTTTTTCTCAGTATTAAAATGCGTATAAATAATTGGGATAATCTCTTCTGAGTAATAGGTGCCATCATTGCTAATTTTAAAAATGGCTTCAAGTAATTTATCTTTACCGCCATTTTTAAGCATATAGCCATCAGCCTCTGCTAGAACGGACTCTTTAATGATTTCCTTACTACTATACATACTGAGTATTAATACTTTAATATGCGAGTATTTAGCCTTTACCAAACGACAAAGCTCTATACCCGAAACAGTAGGCATATTTATATCTGTAATTAAGAAATTGATGGATTCATTACTTTTTTCTAAATAGTTCAATACGTCGTTTGTATTGTTAAACGTTTGCAATACTGTTATGTTTTTTTCGTTGCTCAACATAAATTGCAGTCCATCAATAATAATTTGATGATCGTCTGCTAAAATTAGATTTACTTTTTCGTTCATAAATTGATATTTAAAACAATGTTAGTTCCTTTATTGTTACTGTTTACATATAAATTCGCATTTATAATTTTAGCTCTGGTAATAATATTACTCCAACCTATACCACTTGATGTGTGTATTTTTTTAGTGTCAAAACCAACACCATCATCAGCAATATTTATTTTTAAATTATTACTCGTTACAACAAAGCTTACGTTTATTGTTTTTGCATTAGCATGTTTTATCATGTTATTTAAAACTTCTTGTATTATGCGATAAATTGAAAGCTCAATATTAGTGGCGAATTTTAACGGCTTGGATTCATTGTAATTAAATACACATTGTATTGTACCAACTTCATTTATTTTAGAACATAAATCTTTTACGGCAGTTACTAAGCCAAGGTTAATGATTTCGGGCATTAGGTTATGAGATATGCCACGCACTTCGGTTATTGTGTTATCCAACAATTCAATTTGTTTTTTATTTTCGTCTTCCTTTACCGAAGCATACATTTTTAATACAGTTAATTTTTGTCCAATACCATCGTGTAATTCTCGGGCTATACGCATGCGTTCGGTTTGCTCGCTTTGTATTATTTTTAAAGAAGCTTCGTTTTCTTGCTGAATGAGTTGTTTGTTTTTTTTGTTTTTAAAGCGAGAGAAGAATAAAAAGAAGAATAAAATTAAACTTGTAATGATGGCAATGGCTGTAGTTGTTTTTTGCTTTGATTTTTCAGCTAATAAATTTAATTGGGATTTACTGTTTATTATTTCTAAATCCTTTTTCTCTGTTTCATATTTAGTTTCAAGTTCACTTATATATTTCTTCTCGTCACTACCGGCAATACTGTCTTTTAAATCTGAATAAAGTATAAAATAGTTATAGGCTAGTTCGTATTTTTCCTGTTT